>Ga0099364_10000106_pt1 | contig 136218 bp, 142 predicted proteins | sample TergutTh196P3_FD_73070 | JGI IMG/M metagenome (GOLD analysis project Ga0099364, IMG submission 73070) | Microcerotermes parvus P3 segment gut microbial communities from Pointe-Noire, Republic of the Congo - Th196 P3 | ecosystem: Host-associated > Arthropoda: Insects > Digestive system > Gut ...
ATGTTCACAGCTTACGATGAAACCGAAACCTACTGCGATATTTATGTTTTGCCGCAAAATGAAATCGAGATTTTTGATAAAAAATATCTCCCGAAATAACAAAAACACCTGCGTAAATCTTTGAAAAGTCTTTGGTTTTTCGATCATAAGTAAAGCAAAAACCACCGACATGTTTTTTGCAATTATATATGGATTTACAGGGATTTTGAATTTTGGAAACGGCAAAAACGCAGGGGCTAAGGATAGTAGTCGGTAAAAAGGAAAGGCGTTTCAGTTAATGGGGGTTATAGGATAGGCGAACGAAGTGAGCCGTAGGGCAAAAAATGTAAGAAGCATGGTATGCGCCTTCAGCACAAACCGATAAAAAATTAAAATCCGTTTCATATTCCCCCCAAAAAAAGCGTATATATTAACCATATTAAAAAAGTACAAGCATAGGAGGGTCACATGAAAAAGCAAGAAGTTTTAAAAATAATCAACATCACCCAAAATAAAGACAGAGCCGTATTGCAAAAGCTGATCAGCGAAAAAATTTCACGAATTATCAGTGCCGAATACAACAACACTTGAAATGCGTTTTAAAGTATGGTATAATGGCTTTACCAAAACAATTATACCGTACTACTACGCTCCAAAACCAAAGGAGGTAGAAACATGGTAAATGTCGCAATTTACGCAAGACTGTCGGACGAAGACAGGGACAAGCAGCATGAAACCGATGAAAGCGAAAGCATACAAAACCAAAAAGCAATGCTCGGCGATTATTGCAAGGAGCGCAACTGGGAAGTTTTCGATATATACTGCGACGAGGATTACAGCGGTATCGACAGGAATCGCCCCGAATTTAATCGGTTGTTAGCCGATTGCGAGAATGGTTACATAAACATTGTCCTCTGTAAGTCGCAGTCGAGATTTTCAAGAGATATGGAGGTTATAGAAAAGTATATTCACAATAAATTCCTGGAATGGAACGTCAGGTTCATCGGTGTCGTGGACAGAGCCGACAGCTTTGACGCCGCCAATAAAAAGGCAAGGCAAATAAACGGGCTGATTAACGAATGGTATCTTGAAGATACTTCTGAGAATATCCGCAAAACCCTTGATAATAAGAGGAAGCGCGGGGAATTTACGGGCTCGTTCGCTCCCTACGGCTATCTTATAGATCCCGCCAATAAGAATCATCTTATCATTGATGATTATGCCGCGCCGATAGTTCGGGATATTTTCGAGTGGTATCTGCAAGGCTGGGGCTATCGTAAAATAGTTATGAAACTTAATGAAGTCGGTATACCCAACCCCACGCTTTACAAGCAACAGCAAAACAGCAGGTATGTAAATGCTCATGCCGATAAAAGCCCCTCAAAAGGGCTATGGACGCACTCTACTGTTTATAACGTAATACGCAATGAAACCTACACCGGAATGTTGGTTCAAGCTAAATCACACCACATAAGTTATAAAAACAGGAAGAGAAAAAGTGTCCCCAAAGAAGAGTGGGTACGAGTGCCAAATTGTCACGAGCCGATAATTGACCAAATTACCTGGATTAAAACGCAGGAAAAACTTGCAGGACGAATAAGAGCCTGCAAGGTCACCGGAGAAGTATCGCCGCTTTCGGGAAAGGTCAAATGCGCTGTCTGCGGAGCCGCAATGAAGCGCAACGTATACTACAATAAAAAGCGGACAATCCAATATTATAACCTGAGGTGCGGAACTTACGACGTCGGCGCAATGAATTGCTCCAACATATCTTCGATAACCGGCTTACAGCTTGAATCCGTACTCATTGAGCAACTCAACTTATGGCTGAAAGATTATTGTGAACAGGACACAATTGATATTCAAAGCGAACATGAAATCAAAATCACCCGTTTAAATGTTGAAGCCGACTTAATTCGGGAGGCAATCGCAAAGGTTGAAGCTAAAACAGGCGGTTTGTACGAGGACAAGCTAGACGGCACGATTACAAAAGAGCAATTTATAACCTTCAGCCGCAGATACGACAAAGAAATAGCTGAATTAAAGCAAAAACTAAAGAGTGCAGAGCTGCAAGCGCAAGCAATTCGTCTTTTGGATTCCGACAGCGATTATCGGCAAAAGCTCATCGAAAAATACACCTGCATAGATAAGCTTACCCGTCCGGTTGCCGAGGAATTTATTGATTCGGTGTTAATCGGCGAGAAGTCAGAAAATGAGCCGCGCGAAATAACCGTGCATTGGAATTTTTAACGCAGAACTGCATATAAGACACACCCGCCTATCAAAATAAGCAAAAATGACTAAGCCTGCAAATGCAGTGTTTATCGGCATTTGCAAGCTGACCATTTTAAGACAGGCCCGCCACATGGCGGAGCAGACCCGGGTTGCGTCGGCGTCGGCGGCGAGCTTGAGAAAGACATAAACCTTGCCATTGCGCTAAACCTGCGCGATTTATTGGAATTCTCAGGGTTCGCCGTCGTTCTGACCAGAGATTCGGATATTTCATTGCATGACGAGGGCATAGAGGGTCTTCGCAAGCAAAAACTTTCCGATATGGAAAATCGTAAAAAAGTACTCCTTGAGTACCCCGACAGCATTTTTCTTTCAATCCACCAAAACCAATTCACCGAGCCGCAATATTTCGGCGCGCAGATGTTTTATTCTACGGTCAATAGGGATAATTTTAAATTAGCGCAAATCATGCAGGGGAAGTTTCATGAGCTTCAACCCGAAAACGACAGACAAGCAAAGCTGATTGACGGAGAATTGTTCTTGTTTAAAAGCACGCCTCAGCCCGCGCTGTTGATTGAGTGCGGTTTCCTGTCAAATTATAACGACGCGGCAAATTTAAGCGACAGCGAATACCAGAAAAAAGTGGCATTTACGATTTACAGGGGAATTGTGGAGTTTTTAAATCAAAGCCAAATCGACATAAACCCGCAGGATTTAACAGGAGAAACCCAGAGTATTTTATATATGCAATAATTCTTGTAATTATATTTAAGATGGTATAATAATACTTACCAATGGAAGTCTACGAAAAAATAACGAAAAACGGCATAACAACGGGTTTTATCGGCTATATGATTTTCATTGCTTTTATAACCCTAAAGCAATTATAGCATAAACCTAACCCAAAAACAATAAAATTCAAACCGAAACGGGGTAACCCCTGTCACTTCAATTGAGGTGACAGGGGTTACCCCGTTTTTTTGTTTTGGTCGAAAAGGAGGACTGAAAGTGAACGATAATACTAAAATTTATAACCGTTTCAAGTGGTGGCACGTCGCCGACTGCGCTTGCAAATTCTGTCTGCATTATCGCAGGGAAAACGCGGCTGTTCGCTCAAAGCTTGTTGCTGCGGGGATATGCAGGAGACGCTCCGGTGTGAACGCGAGGGTAAGGTATGCCATGGGTAACCGCCGCACTTTTACGCACAACAGGATTCATGTGTGTATTTTTTATAAAATTATTCCCCGCGCCCCTTGACACAGGTAGATTATCTATGTATAATGTAATAGACTATCTACTTATTCACGGAGGAATAAATCAATGTCAACCGAAAAAACCACCCTTTCAGGCGGCACTACAATGCTTATCATGAAATTGCTTGAAGAAAAGGATATGTACGGCTATCAAATCATAGAGGAACTTTCCCGGCGTTCGGAGAATATTTTTCGTTTGAAAACAGGCACGCTTTATCCGCTTTTGCACGGTCTTGAAAAAGACGGCTTAATTATTTCCTACGATGAAATCGCCGAAAATGGTCGGGAGCGAAAGTATTACCGCCTAACCGATGAGGGCGGAAACCTGCTTTTTCAAAAACACGCAGAATGGAAAACCTATTCATCAGCCGTAAACAGGGTTATGAAAGGTGGTAAGAAAAATGCGCTCGCCTGATAAAATTAACCAATATTTAAATATGGTCTGCCGTCAAATTCGCTTTAAGGAAACACATTCCCGCGTTTCAAAGGAACTGAAAAACCATATCCTTGACGGGCGCGATTATTTTATATCGCAAGGGCTTAATGAAAATGAGGCGTTGGAAAAAGCCATTGCCGATACGGGCAATGCAAAAACAATCGGCAGACAGTTAAACAAAATCCACCGCCCCGCTCCCGCGCATGGTTTGCGTTTTTCCTTGTCAATGAAAACCCTATTCCGAACTCCGTTCAAAACCGCCATGACCTTTTTGCTAATCGTGGCGGCGGCGTTTGCCTTATTTTCCCGCGTTACCGATTACGCCGTAACCTCCCGTGAAATGAAAGAAGCCGAAAGTCGTTATCGCGGCGTTGCGGCTTTGGACAATGGTGTGCCGAATACCTACACTTCATATATGTACAGCAGTTTGCCCCCTACTGTTGATATTTTGGCGACCGATATAAATTTTCGGCACGCGAAAATAAATTACGAAACACCGAACGCGCTTACCATCGAGCAAATGTCGCTCTTTTCCGCTCTGCCCGGCGCGAATACCGATATGCGGTACATGACGGGAGGCATAATAAGCGATTACAAGCGTTTGAATCCCTTTTACGCCGAGCAGTTTGACTGGGGTTATGATTATAATGCGCGGTTTATTATAGAGGGTACTTTTGTTCAAGCCAGCGTAACGGGCGTGGGCGATGATTTGCCCATATCCGAGTGGGAGCAACCTTGGTATGCGATTGACTTCGCGCTGGTGTTTGACGACGTTAAGCATATTGCAGGAACTCCTATAACGGAGGAGGGCGGAACGGCTTACATAGCTGATTACGCCAAGGACAATACATTAGTCCGGTATACCGGAGCCGCTGCAATGACCTGGAGTCTCTCTCACACAGACGATTCGGGTGAGGAGTTTATGTTTTACGCCTATTTGGATTCCGACCCAAGTAAAAGCGTTTTTTTACTTGCCGATAATCCGTATGGCTGGGACTTTATGAACAGCTTAGAGGCGGGGAGCAGATACCTTATTATCGGGAGAACCGTCGCCAATACCGTATCTCTTGACGACTTGATTACAATGCACGACGACATATATTCGCAAATGGAGGAAGTCAAGCCCTTAGAGGAATATGATTTTGAAGGCTTAATTATAGGCGATGCTCATTCGGCGTGGTACGGCGATAATTTTACGCCGCGCATAGGCGACCAAGACACGATAGGTTATGTTAATTCTTTTCATGAATTAGACGGCTTGCCCGAAAATTATCTTGAAACTGCGGAGTTTTCCCGTGTTAAGGAAATAGTCGATATAACCGATAAAGACGCTCATACTTTTGACATTGTTTATACATCAAATATGGCGGCAATCCCGCGCTTTAACGAGGGCGCGATGACCATACGCGAGGGGCGCAGTTTTACGCAGGCGCCCGAGGACGAAAACGCTTGTGTAGTAAGTTGGTATTTTTTAGAAACTTACGGACTTAACGTAGGCGATAAACTTACGGTAGATTTAGGTGACAGGCTGTTTGAACAACACGCAGGCTTGGGCGCAATTACATATATCCCGGAACGGCAGTGGGATATTGCCGACACGGTTGAACTTGAAATTGTCGGCGTATATTTTGATACCGACCCGCAACATGTGCGTAACGCGCAACACTACCGTGGTTATTCACCGAATACTATTTTTGTGCCGTTGTCACTCTTACCCGTTGAAGTTCCTGAAAACCACAAAATTATGCCGGGCGAATTTAGTATAGTAATCGAAAATCCGCGTGAAATAGACGCTTTTCTCGCGGCGGCAGAGCCGCTTGCGGAGGAATTGGGGATTGAACTACGTTTCTCGGACGGCGGGTGGGCTGCGGCAAAGGAACATATTGATACAAGCAGATTTACCGCGCTTTTAACCGCTGTACTGTATATTTTGGCGGCGGCGTTGGCGTTGCTTTTAGCGGCTTATCTCTACATAGGGCGTAATAAAAAAGCCTACGCAATTATGCGGGCTCTCGGCGTACCGCGCCGAAAAACAGGTAGTGCGTTAGCTTTGCCTTTGGGAATTTTGTCAAGTTTCGCGATTCTGACGGGTGGAATAGTAGGGTTAGTATACACTTCAGGGGCGTTAAAAACCGCGCTTGAAAGCTTGTCGGAAACAGGATATGCCGCGAATACTTCTTTGCCTTTAGGCGTTGTAATTTTGTGTCTGCTAAGTGCATTGGGATTGACCTCGTTATTCGCTTTGCTTTTCTTGCGGAAAATGGGTAAAACGCCGCCGCTTGTTTTGTTACAGGGTGATGTTATTCGGGTAGGGGAAATTAAAAACACCGAAACTGTGTTAAACAAAAAGAGTAACCCCCCCGCCTTATCCGAGGCGCATACTATAGCTTTTACGCCACCGCCGCAGGCGGTATTGCCCCCGGCGGCTCGCCGGTATTCGGCTTTTCGTCATGTGTCAAGTTATATATTCAGGCATATGCGGCGGGTTAAACTGAAAACAACCATTTCCTTAACGCTCGCGTTCATACTTACGGGTGCAATTGGTGCTTTAACCTTAACAAACGTATTATATCGCGAACTTTATAAAACCGCCCCGGTAAAAACTTCCGCCACGGAATTTTCTTCCGAAGCCGTTAAAGAATTGTCAAGTTCCGAATTAGCGGAAAACCTTTATTTCCACAGCAACCACGATGTTTCATTAAACAGGGGCGATTACCGCACGCCGCTAATCCTTACCAACGACCTTGAACGCTCCTTGGAGGGCGCGTTTTCGGACAATTATACAATAGAATACGCGCCGGATTATTCCGATACATCGTTCTTCTATGAAGATAACGACCTTTGTATACTCGGAAGCGATATAGCGGAGATTTTGAATGTTAAAGCGGGCGATAATTTGACAATGACAAATTGGACTTTCTTTGACGCGATGAACGGATTTTACTTTGCCAATGAAGATTATCGCGATATTTGGAGAACGGCGTGGGAATCCGACAACTTGACAGAAAAAGAATTTGAGGAAAAAATAACGGATTTGTTTTATGAGGAAATAGAGCCTTATACTAAAACATATAAAGTCGCGGGCATTATTCATTCGGAGCATAACGACATAAAGTTCGGCGTTTTCACGCCCTTAGGAGAAGCCGCCTCGGTTCATGGCGGGCGCGGGAGCGGACCTTCCACGATAGGCACATACACGATAGGTTTCAGCGAATTTACACTTGCTGATAATGAGCAACTTGACAAACTTACGGGTTTACTTGACAATTTGCAAACCGAGAGCAGAAAACACTCCACAGAAGCGGCGTATTATACAGATACCACCGAACTTGACAATATAAGGCGCGTGAGAGATTTGTTGATTTTGCTGTTCCCCGTTGCTGTTACTGCGGCGGTGTTGATTGGCTTAACCGCGCCGGGACTTATAATCATGCAATCGTCAAAAGAAGCGGCGATATTGCGGGTATTGGGCACTACAAAAAAGCGTGTGCGGTGTATGTTGTTATTTGAGCAAATCATTTTATGCGCTTTAGGTCTTGTGTTTGCGGCGGGCGGACTGATAATTTACAATTCGGGATTGTTCATGCAAAGCGCGGAAACCTTTGCGGTGTGCGGGGCTTTATATCTTCTTGGGTGTGTGTGCGCGGGGCTTGTGGCGGCGGTTTCGGTGACTAAACGTAAGGTTTTGGAATTACTACAAGTCAAAGAATAAAAGGAGTAAATATTATGTCAACTTTAACATTAAACGCTGTAACTTACAGTTATAAAAACGCGAAAAACCCCGCCGTTTCAAACGCTAACTGCGCTTTTGAGAAAGGGAAATTATACGCCGTTGTCGGACCGAGCGGTTCGGGTAAATCTACGCTTTTGTCTATACTGGCGGGTTTAGATTTACCGACAAGCGGCGAGGTTATATTCGACGGTAACAGGCTTGAAAATCTTGACCTTGACCGCTATCGCCGCGAGGACATTTCCATGATTTTTCAAGCATTTCACTTACTGCCTTTATTGACGGTTATAGAAAATGTTTGTTTTCCTATGGAATTATGCGGGTTTACGCCTAAAGAAGCAAAACCGAGAGCCGCAAAGCTTCTCGAAAGTGTAGGTATAACAAAAGAACAAATGAAGCGTTTCCCGTCGAAACTTTCAGGCGGCGAACAACAGCGCGTGGCGATTGCGAGAAGCCTTGCTACGGGTGCAGGGGTTATTCTTGCCGATGAACCGACAGGGAATCTTGACGTATCGAATACTAAAAATGTGATGGAGATTTTGCATAGGCTTGCACATGAGGAGGGGTATTGTGTGATTATCGTTACGCACGACCTTGATGTAGCGAACGAAGCGGATATAACTTATAAAATGAAAGACGGAGCACTTATTATGGCGGATATGGTTTAATGCACACGGTTAATCTTTGCGGGGGGAAGAGTACCGCCTAAGTTTTTAGTGTATCTTGTACAGAACCGGGAAATATATAATAAACCACGGTATAAGACCGGCTTTTAACCTTAATCCTGCGATAATCGCCGTCTTTGACAAGATAACCCCGCAACCGTAATCACAGTACCCGCCAAAATCAATATATATACCCTTAATCCGGAATTATCTCTCGTTGCAGGATTATCATTTTCTATTATGCTCTCGGTTGTATTAGCGGAAACGCTTACCCTGCCTTCGGGTTCGGCACTGATAGCGGGATTTGCCGCTAAGTATTCAGCAAAAGATTCAGCGTCGCCACCGTAATAAATTAGGTTTGAGCCTCTTGCCACCATATCGTAGCCGTCTCCGCCCGCCGCGATGAATTCAGTTGTTGCAACAGTGTAGATTCTGGTAACATCAAGTAGTTCCCCTCCTGCAAGCTTAACCTCGCCTACCTTTTGCCCCGCCTCCGCACCGGGCTCAAACTCAAAATACAGCCCTGCAACCTGTATGTGCGAACCCGCAGGTTCGGGATACTCGCTTACGCCGTGTTCTAACGCTTCCAGAATAGCGCCTCCGCTTAGTTCAACAGTAACAAGCAGGTTGGAAAACGGCAACGTGGTAAGAACCTGCCCCATAGTTATATCCCCCGCCTCTATACTTGCCCTAATATTTCCGCCTGTCAGAAAAGCAATTTCCGCACCTGTAGCGTATGTCATGGAATCGGTTATAAGATTTGCTAAATTTGTTTCGCCTGTTCTGACAAATTCCCTTTCACCTTGCAGTAAAAAAGGAGTTGTTCCAACCACCACCGAAGTCACCTCTTCTATCTCGTCTTCTTCTTCAGCTATGATTGCAAGAATTTCTTCATCGGGGACAAGAGACGATTCCTCTCCCTCAATCGGTACTGACAAAACGCTCGCCGTTTTTGAAACACCGGTTTCTGAAATAATGATTTCCACAACGCCTATAAATTCCCCGCGAGCGCCGACTTGCGCGATTAACGTGTTGTTGACTGTCCTGCCATTTTCAAGCAGGGTATGGCTGTGTCCGTCTATGATTACGTCAATGCCGTCAACAGCCGCTAAAGCGTCAACTTGATTTTCCGGTTTTGACGAACCGTCTTCGCCTACATGCGTTAGCGCAATAATAATGTCGCAGTCCATGCTTTTCAGTAGATTAACCATAGATTCGGCAACTCGCGCGGGTTCCCCGAAAGAAAGCCCCTCTGTTATACGCGGGTCGGACTTCAAAGGGGTTTCGGGGGTTGCGATTCCGAAAACGCCTGCTTTTACGCCGTCCATTTCAAAGATTTTATAGGCGAAAAATACGTCAACTTTATCTTCATATCCATCATCATAATAGACATTTGCGGCTAACAACTCAAAATCCATTATATTGGATAATTCGAGCAATCTCGGTAAGCCGAAATTGAAATCATGGTTTCCCGGAACCATAGCGTCATAACCTACGGCGTTCATTATTCTGACCATTGATTCGCCTTTTGATAAATTCGTTGATGTTTGACCGTGCAGACGGTCTCCCGCGTCTAAAATCAAAACATTTTCCCCGTTTGCTTTTAGGTCTTTCGCCATTTGTGATATGTAGGGTTCGGCTTCAGTTCTGCCGTGGGTATCGTTCAGGTGAATAATTGTCAGTTTAAAGTCATTTCCCGAATACCCGTAAGTCTCGGCAAAAACGCTCATCGCAGGTATGTAAACCACCGTTAAAAAGACTAAAATAATCACGGTTGTTCTAATTAAATGCTTTTTCATAAAAGTTCCTCCGTAAGAAGCTTATTTAGAGCCTGTACTCAATAAATGGAATATTAACACTTCAACCGCCGCGTAATCCTTTAAAGTGTATTCCATTACGCCGTCCTTTCAATATTATCCGAAAACCGCAACCGCCGCAACAATTTTCAGCATATCTTCGTCAACTTTATCCCGCCCGTAAGCGTCAATGAAACGCTCGCGGTATTTATGTGTTTTAAGGTTAATCCAAAGCGACCATATTCCCCAAAACATGTCAACATGACGGTCTCCGACCCCGCCGAAGTCAAGGTCGATAAATCCGCTGAACCGCCAGTCGTCGAGAATTATATTCGGCATACAGTAATCGCCGTGCAAAAGCGTGTCGGGTTTTAATAAATGCGAATATTTTTCAGCAACTGTCCATGCCTTTTCCGCATCTCCGCAATCCCAATAGTCGGATATATCCTTGTCAAAAAGACCGTGGCGTTTATTCTTTTCGGCTTCTGCAATAAGAAATTCCGTATGATTTTGTATAGGGCAATCGGCGAAATCCATTGCGTGAAGCAACGCGAGCCGCTCCGCAAGAGTATCGCATAACAGCTTTGGCTGCTCAAGATATTTCGTCGCCGTGCAGTCGTCGCCGCGTGCTTTGTCGGTCAACAATAGGTCGCATTTTTCGCCGGAAATATATTCAATTACGTTTGCGGATAACCCCTTTTTGTGAAAATATTTGGTCATAACCGCTTCACGTTCAAGACTTCCTTTAGCGGCGGTTTTGAGGAAATAACCGCTGTCTTTGTCTATGAAAATTACTTTTGCTTGCGGCGAACAGCTACTGTCGTATATTCTCGCGCCTTGCATTAAATAACAAATTTCTGACGGATATTCCAAAACGTCAATATTTACGGGTTTTAAGAGCATTTATTCCACCACGCTTTCCGCCTCATGTTTTGTTATTGATATAGTATGATGATTTTATACTAACTTCTCCACGTATACATGGTTTCTCTACTTTCCCGATTTTCTATCCTTTAATAAACTTTAACATCTTTTTCTCATCTGCCGCCGGATTAAGCCGCAGAATCTGCTCACTGATTTTGCGTACAGCTTCTTCCGTGCTGATATTTGCCACAGCTTCAAATATTTCCTCACCCCAAAATTCCTCGGTCGTGCAGAAAGTAGTTGAAGCCCAACCATACTCCTCACCCATATTGTTGCGTTTATGCCGCCTGCCGCACATGGTAAGATACAGTTTCATCTGCAGTTCAGTCAGCGCAGAGTTGAATTTAGACTTATCCTCTTTGCAAAACCTGCCGAGCCGCTTAATTTCTTCAAGCGGGAGGTTTTTGTTTTCTTTGACAACGCTATAAATCTTCCCGGCGTAGTGGCTGATTTTGCCGTCCGAATATGCCTCTTCAAAACTATTTGCACCGCGTCTTACGGCAATAAAATAAGGATACCATTCTTTTGTAATATAACCGCTCTTTTTGAAAAACAGTTTTCCGTAAGCAATGTCATCTCGCTCTTCCAAAATGCGAATTCGCCATTCCCACGGGTCGGTGTCGGGGTCGCCTGTGTGCCAGCGTACAGGCGTTTTATAAGGCGGCTCCTCGTTCCAATTCCACGGGATTATTGAGTAAATGCCCTCGCTGTTCCCGCCGCCCATTGAAAACCCCGAGGCTAATAAAGTTTTGGTGAAGTCGTTGTAGTTTTTTATCATAACACTATTTCACCCCGCCAAACTTTCCATAACTTACCCGCTCGTTAAACGGCAGTTTCTCACGCCTCAAACCTTTGCCGTCAGGCAGACCAACCGGAAGCACAACCCGCAGGCGATACCCCGCAGGCACGCCGAGGGCTTCAAGTGCTTTTTTCTGTTTGTCACCCTCAAAGTAAGGACTGTCAAGCCATAACGAAACATAGCCAAGCGCAACTGCGGCAAGAAGCATATTCTCTGTAGCGGCGGCGTAATCCTCCATCTCGAAATTCATCTTATCGCTTTGGGAAAAGCTGTCGGTAAGTACGGCGATTGCGGCGGGAGCGGTCGCTATTGCATCTGTCGGAGCAACATCGCAAAGCGGCTGTAATGCTTTGCGGTCAGGCAGGATAATCAGCTTAACACATTGCTTGTTCATGCCCGTGGGCGCTTTCAGACCCGCATCGGCAATCCGCTCAAGGTCACAGAGCGGCACGGTGTTCGGTAAAAATTTTTCCTTGTGGGAATAGCGTTTTTCTATTGTTTTAAATAAATCCATGCGAAAACCTCCTGATAAATTTATTAATTGCGGGTATTGGGGGAAGTGAAAATCCTCACAAAACATTCCGGCATAGCCGATTCAAACCGCATTTCCACGCCCGAAGTCGGGTGTTTGACAGTCAAGACCGATGCGTGTAACCCCAATCTGCCGAGCGGGTTTACAGTTGAGCCGTATTTTTTGTCGCCTACGATTGAATGTCCGATGTCTTTCATGTGAACGCGTATTTGGTTTTTCCGCCCTGTTTCAAGTGTAATGTCAAGCAATGAATATTTCGCCGTAGACTGTCTGACTTTATAATTCGTAATTGCGATTTTGCCGTCGCCCTCCCGACTACTCGAATAGACCAACAGCGTCTTGGTCTGTTTAAGCCATGATGTGATTTTCCGTTCGGAGGGTTTCACCCGTCCGCTGACAACCGCAATATATTTCCGCTCAACCGTAACGTCTTCCCAATTATTTTGCAACGCAAACTTGACAGGTTCGCTTTTGGCAAACAACATAACCCCCGAAGTGTCGCGGTCAAGCCGATGTACAATCCAAATTCGGTTGGTTCTGTGTTTGGTTTTAACGTAGTCATTGATTATTCTGAAAGCGGTGTTTTTGGTTTCCCTATCGGTTGAAATTGATAATATTCCCGCAGGTTTGTCTATTACGATAATGTCTTTATCCTCGTAGATAATGGGGATTTTTTGAAGTTTGTTTTTCATTTTACTTTTTCCTATTAACGCACTTTAGGTATTGACAACCGATATACTCTCGTATAGTCGCATTGTCGCTTTTCAAACACGGTAAAGCCTAATGTTTCAAAATAATCTGTCAAATTCATTTTCAAAAACGCCTTAAACCCTTTCGGCTCTATAAGTTTAATCAATACGAATTTTAAACGTTGAAATGTTTTCTTTGGCTGTTCCCATTCGATAACAATAATTTCGCCGTTTGGGGCTAATAACCGCCTGGCTTCACGCATAATTATAATCTGTAAATCCTCGCTTATTTCATGCAAGATAAGCGATAACAAGATTACATCGAATGAATGAGCGGGAAAACCCGTATTACAAGCATCGACGACTTTAACTTCAATATTCTTTATGCCTCTGTCGTAGAACTTCTTCTCTGCAATTTTAAGCATACTTTCGGCTCTGTCAAGTGCCGTGATTTTTGCTTTGGGCTTGTTTTCTGCAATCAAGATACTGTTACTGCACGTCCCTGCACACACATCAAGCACTTTGACAGGCAATGCGGGAATCGCGTTTACAAGTGCCGTTCGCGGACTGCTTTCTTTACGTTTGAAATAAACAACATCTAATAAATCATAGACAGTTGAACGGTTTTTATAATTTATACTTGCAGAACGACTCTCGCTTTCTTTAGTTTCAAAACGTTCCGGAAAGAAAAGTTCTGTACCGCAATGTTTACAGAATCTTGTTGAGTCGTTGTCATATTTCAAGCATCGGGGGCATTTTTTCATTTAGCCAAATCCTCCAACATCGCTTCCAAAGCCAACCCCGCCGTCTTTCCGTAAGCACGCATTAAACCGCCTTTACCGAGCAAAATTCCTCCAAAATACCGAACGACAACCACAACCACGTTTTCCATATTTCTCCGCTGAATGGAATTTAAGAGCGGCAATCCCGCTGTTCCGTGAGGTTCGCCGTCGTCACTGTAACGTGTAGCGGTCGGCATCACATAGGCATAAGCAACATGGCGCGCTTTTTTATGTTGGCGTGAAATTTCGCCGATATAAGTTTTGGCTTTGTCCTCGGTGTCAACTTCGGCAGAATAGGCGATAAAGCGCGATTTTTTAATGACTAATTCGTGCATTTCAATCCTTCCAATCCGACCAGTTTTGTTTGTTCGGCGGCAGTTTTCCGTCATTGTTGGCGTAATGCACTGCCAAGCGATAACAATACAGAACACATCTGCATGACTGATTTCCGGCTCCGTAAAGTAAGCAATGTTTGGTGTAAAGTTCTTCCGGATTTTGTCCTTTGAGGGATTTTATATCGGGACAACCGATGACGGTAAGGTGCTGCGCCATTTTCTTGCCGATACCGGGTATTTGTGTGAGGTCTGTATTCATTGACATTCTCCTTTTGTTGGCTCAACAATTCCACTTCAACTTCGCCGGATTCAGTTCATTTTCGACTGCAAGAACATGCAAAGCGGCGGTATAATCAAGGCAGACTTCCTCTGCGATTGCGGCGTAAACCTCATCGGTTGCTTCAAATCCGACGCGCTCATAAGCGATTGCCGCCGCCGCATAGAAGAACAAGCCTAACGAATGTGTCAGCGTATGAACCACCGCCGAACCCTGCCCGACGCCACGCGTTGCCGCCTGTGCAATCGGGTTATCGTCAAGTTCCCGTGCGGCTTGATGGCACTCATTAAGAATAATATTCTTGACAACAGGAAATTTCACCTTTCCGTCAAGATAATCGCGGGCGGCTTTTACCGCGTTTCGCGGGCGTTTATCATCGGAACATTGTTTCTCAAAAATCGGCAGAAGTTTATTCTCGGTGTATTCAAGACACCATTTACAGATAGTTTCTTTACTTTGTGTGTCAATCAAGTTTCGGAGTGCGACTGTTGACGGAGCGTTGACATCACCGAGGGTTTTTCGTAGTTTTTTAGGCATGCTTTTTCTCCTGTCGGGGATTTTTTCTTATACACAAAATCCCATGCATTTATTTTTATGTAAGTCATAATTTTTTTACCATTATATAATCCTCATGCCCCGCATGGTCTAATTTTTCATCGGTCACTTCATATCCGAGTCGCTTATAAAACCTAACCGCCGGATTATTCTGCTGTACAGACAAAGAAGTCCGTTTAAACCCACGCTCACGAAGAAATTCAAACAGATTATTCATCATTCCGGCGCCGATATTCTGCCCCCGATAATCGGGCAAAACCGAAATAGCAAGTTCCGGGGTGTCATCGTCAATGTGACCGTAGGCAGGAATAATTCTCGTCCAAGCCATGCCTATAATTTTCTCGTCAATTCCTGCAACAACACCACAATCACCGTGATTGTTTGTATTAAAATTCTTGATATAAACATATATTTCAGGGGCAAAAATAATATCTTTCGGCGGCATTTCTTCACCTTCGGGAATATATATTGCGTTGTATAGAAAGACTTCCAAAAAGCTGTAATTTGCAGGGGTTATTTTTTTGATGTAAACATTCATATCTTAAAATTCTCGTTTTCCTGATTCGTATAATTCCTAACTCTATTGTGTGTAGTTTGTCAAGGTTTTCTAATAATTCGTTATTCATTAATTTGTCCGTTCTTTACGTCACTAATAATACGGTTGAAACCGTCATGTTTCTTGACAGAAGTTCCGGCTATAGTTGTTCAATTTAAAAACGAGATTTTTTTAAATTGAACGGGTTTTTGCAGTCTGCAGACTGTAGGCGCTGTCGCAACATTTATAACATCGCGGTTATAAATTATACCGCCTTTCCCGAAAAATACGGAAATAAAATCTCATGCAAATCCATTATACCACTTTTGAAAATAGTAGTCAAGTCTTGACAGGGGGGATATTACACGGCAATAGCATTTAAAATAAACGGAAAAATCACAGAATTTGCAAGGTAAAGTCTTCAAAAAATTTCAACGCGGTATTGCGAAAAATTTGCCGAAATTGCACCGCAAACAGGTGTTAGAACAGGTCTAACTATAAATAAGTCATAAATCTATTGACAACGTAAATGACTTGTGTTATAATGCATAGTATATATATGTGTATTATATTTATTGAATTGAGGACTAAATGGATACGAATTTTATTTTAGATTCCATCCCGATTTACGGTAAAGCGGCTTGGCTGACTCTATGGACAGGTGTAGCAGGCATTATTTTGTCGTTGGCGGCGGGCTTTATCTGCACTCTTGTTCAATATTTTAAAATCCCCTTTGCGCGGCGGGTTGCGGGGATTTATATTGAACTTTCACGCAACACCCCCTTACTGATTCAGTTATATTTTCTGTATTTCGGGTTACCTAAGCTTGGTATTATGCTGTCGGGGGAAACCTGCGCCGTAATAGGGCTGACATTTCTCGGTGGCAGTTACATGGCGGAGGCAATTCGTAGCGGGTTAGAATCGGTTGAAGCCATTCAGTTTCAATCGGGGTTATCACTTGGTCTTTCTAAATCACAGGTCATGCGCTATATTATCAGTCCGCAAGCTTTTTCAACAGCAATGCCTGCTCTGCTTGCGAACGCGGTGTTTTTAATCAAGGAAACATCGTTATTCAGTGCGATTGCCGTCAAGGATTTAATGTTTATAGCTCTCTACCAGTTGGGAAATGTATATAAAACCGAGGAAATTTTTCTGATTCTGATTGGATTTTACCTAATTATTCTTATGCCTCTAACCATAACCGCAGGAATAGCGGAAAGGAGGATGCAACGTGCTAAATACGGGATTTGAAATACTTGTTAATTCTAAAACATGGCTGAGGTTAATGGAGGGATTATGGGTAACACTACGTATTTCCCTTATAACGGCTTTCATTTCGGTTGTTTTGGGATTACTGCTTGGTATAGCTGCAAGTCGTAAGAATTTATTTGTCAGATTTCTCTGCCGCGCTCATCTTGAAACAGTACGGATTGTACCTCAGCTTGTTTTGTTGTTCGTTGCTTTCTTCGGACTTCCGAGGTTATATAATATACAACTCTCTGCTGAAAGTGTGGCAATTATGGTGTTTGTATTTTGGGCTTCGGGGGAAATGGGGGATTTAGTACGGGGCGCGATTATATCCATACCGCCTCATCAAACCCAAAGCGGGCTTGCTTTGGGGCTGGCAAACCGCCAAATATTTACATATATAATACTTCCTCAAACTGTGCGGCGTTTGATTCCGCCGGCTATAAATTTAATTACACGCATTGTTAAAACCACCTCGCTTGTCAGTTTAATCGGAATGGTTGACGTCTTTAAGGTTGGTAAGCAAATCATTGACTTCAATCGTTTCGAGTATCCCGGGGGTGCGTTTTGGATTTACGCCGTTATATTCTTTTTATATTTCGCAATCTGCTACCCTATCTCCAAGTTTTCACGGCGGCTTGAGAAAAGGTGGGGAAATTAAAAATGTATTTTGCGACTCACGGGTACTTTGAGAGAAAGGCGGAGAAATTATGCCATTATTACAAATAAAAAATATTACAAAAAACTTCGGAAATGTCGCCGCTTTAAACGGGGTTTCCTTAGACGTTGAAGTGGGAGAAGTGGTAGTGCTGTTAGGACCTTCGGGTTGCGGTAAATCAACCTTGCTTCGCTGTGTCAATGGATTAGAAGAAATAAACTCCGGTGAAATTATATTTGACGGTAATAATATTACCGCTTCAGGGACTGATTGGCGGTTGGTGCGCCAAAAGATTGGAATGGTATTTCAAAGCTATGAATTATTCCCACACTTGAATGTTTTAGAAAATATCATACTAAGCCCTAAAAAAGTTCTGAAAATTCCGAGCGGAGAAGCGATTCGGGAAGCCGAAAGCCTTCTCGCCCGTATAGGATTGTCAGAGAAAATAAAAGCCTTTCCGAGGGAGTTGTCCGGCGGACAGAAACAGCGTGTGGCTATTGTTCGCTCTTTAATTATGCACCCTGAGATTTTACTGCTTGACGAGATTACCGCCGCCCTCGACCCCGAAATGGTGAGGGAGGTTTTAGACGTGGTTTTGGAGTTAGCCAAAGGAGGGCAAACCCTGCTTATAGTAACTCATGAGATGGAATTCGCCAAAGCAATAGCAGACAGAATCATATTCCTTGACAAAGGGGAAATTGTAGAAATATCTACTCCTTATGCGTTTTTTAACGAACCTAAAACTGAACGTGCCGAAAAATTTTTGAATATTTTTAAGTTTGATAACGCAAATATATAAGAATCTGTGCTCATATTGGGGATATTGAATACAGATTCTAAAAACACACCGGCGCACTTTTAATGCGCCGGTGTGTTGCTTTTTATACTTTGCCGCCCTCAACCACTAAATTGTCGGGGTCTACCTGATCACCGTAAACGGGTTTTAATGTAACTTCAAAATTTGTGTGGAAGAAGTTTTCTTCAGCAAGAGCTTCAATCTCACTGTTAAGCCATTCGAGCAATGTAGTATTTCCTTTTTGCACAGCGGGGTTAATCGTATCGAACTCTCCTAAGCTCTCAATACCTACCGTGAAGCCTTGGTTTTGAATTGCCCAAGCTAACACCTCGGTATTGTCAGTTGAAAAAGCCGCGCCGCGCCCGTCAATAAGCGCGTTGTAAGCGTCCGAATAAGCGTCGTATTTAACTAACTCTATTTCGGGATGATTTTTCTCAAAATAAGTTTCAGCCGTTGTGCCTTTTACGATAATCAGTTTTTTGCCATTTAAATCCCTGACATCGGTTATCAGCGCGTTGTCGGGGCTTACCACTCCTAAAGCAACTTTCATGTACGGTAGAGCAAAATCCACCTTTTCAGCCCGTTCTTCCGTTTTGGTGAAATTGGCGAGGATTATATCAACCCTTGCACTTTGCAAAAATTCCACCCGGCTTGCAGGTTCAACCGAAACATATTCTACGCTGACGCCCAAGCTCTTTCCGATACGCTCGGCAAAATAAACGTCATATCCTTGATATTCGCCGTTGTCGTCAACATAGCCGAAGGGCGCTTTATCACTGAATACGCCGATAACAACTTTCCCGCTTTCCTTGATTTCATCTAATGTACGGGCGTTGCCGACCTTTGCGGGTTCGTCATTTTCGACTGCGGCGTTATCAGGATTCCCGGGATTATCCGGATTGGCGGAGCAGCCCGCGAAAAGACCAATAGCAAGCGCAGTTGCGATTATTTGTTTTAATTTTTGTTTCATAATTAGTTCCCTTCACATTAACTTATTATACATATTAATTTAATATGTATTTATTGTATTATAGCATTTTTGTTCGCTTATGTCAATAGAAATGAGGAAATATTTTTTTATCCGCAATGTGTCGAGTATTGCAATTGTTGTCGCCTCTCTAACAATGAGCGTGTTTTCATAGCTATTACCGTCTCCTTTTGTTTTAGTTTTTCGGGGGGCGAAGTTGTATTGATATGAAAAAGGGCGGCATTTTTTGCCGCCCTAAAATATAAAAAACACATTATATTTTATAACAGTCCGCTCCTGTTAATCGCGCTTATAAGCGCAAATACTGACGATATGGTTATATCGGTATCAAACCCCGCGCCCCATGAAATCCTGCCGTCAGCGTCCTTGATTTCAATATAGGAAACTGCCCGGGATTTTGAGCCTATTTCAAGGGCGTGCTGTGAATAGTGGGTGAGGTTATATTTTATGTTAAGATTCCTGCGAAGTGCGTCGCTCACCGCGTCAAGTCGACCGTTGCCGTTACCTGTTAAAACCCTCTCCTTATTTTGGACGATAACAGTCACCGTTGCAGAAATCTCCCCTTTTTTAGGCGCATAATGGGCTTCTACTAACTTGAGCGGACTTTCAAGGTTGACAAAATCATCACGGAAAACGTTGTAAACCTCGTCGGGCTGTAATTCCTTATGCAGCTTGTCCGAAATGTCCTTGACGGCATATCCGACCTGCTCGCGGAACTTCGGCGGCAAATCCATGCCGTACTTGTTTTTGAGCAGAAAACCTATTCCGCCCTTGCCGCTCTGGCTGTTAATGCGAATTATATCGCGCTCATATTCCCGCCCCAAATCCTTTGGGTCAACAGGCAGATATGGTACTGACCAGTCTGAAAGTTTCTTCTCGTCACGCCAACTCATGCCTTTTGCAATTGCGTCCTGATGCGAACCCGAAAATGCCGCGAAAACCAATTCGCCGCAATAGGGATGCCGTTCGCCCACCCGCATGGAAGTCAGTTTTTCGTAAACGCGGGAAATTTCCGGAATATCAGAAAAGTCAAGCTCGGGGTCAATCCCGTGGGAATACAAGTTTAACGCCAATGTTATTAAGTCAACATTTCCCGTCCGCTCGCCGTTGCCGAAAAGAGTCCCCTCAACCCTGTCGGCACCCGCCAATAAGCCGAGTTCGGCGTCCGCTACGGCGCAACCCCTGTCGTTATGCGGGTGAAGCGAAACAATTACGTTTTCACGGTTATGCAGGTTTTCACACATATACTCAATCTGGCAGGCGTAAACGTGGGGCATAGAAACCTCCACCGTTCCCGGCAGGTTGATAATAACCTTTTTATCAGGGGTCGGCTCAAAAACGTCAATAACCGCATTGCATATTTCAAGCGCAAAATCAGGTTCGGTTCCCGTAAAACTTTCAGGGGAATACTCAAAGCGGAAATTCCCCTCATATTCCGAAGCGAATTTTTTTGCTAATTTTGCTCCGTTTACGGCAATATCTATAATTTCCTGCTTGCTTTTTTTGAAAACCTGCTCCCTTTGCGCCACCGAAGTAGAATTATAAAGATGCACGACGGCATTTTTAGCGCCCTTCAAAGCCTCAAATGTTTTTTGTATAATATGCTCTCTTGACTGGGTCAAAACCTGAACCGATACATCGTCGGGAATCAGATTTTTCTCAATAAGCGCACGGCAGAAATCAAATTCGGTCTGACTTGCCGCCGGGAAACCGATTTCGATTTCCTTGAAACCTATTTTAACCAAAAACTTAAAAAAATCTAGTTTTTCCTCAAAGCTCATAGGTACGATAAGCGCCTGGTTTCCGTCCCGCAAATCCACACTGCACCAAATCGGCGGTTTGCCTATATAATCCCGACTTGCCCATTTAAAATATTGCGAAGGAAAGGGGGGCAGAAAATATGATTTTTTGTATTTTTGCGCGTTTTTCATCTATTAGTTACCTCCAAAAAGTAAATAAGCCGCCTCTTTACTTAATTGTAAAAAGACGGGTATTTATAATATTACTAATCCCGTAGTTTAAATTTTAACATAAAAAGTGAGCTGTGTCAAGCGGTTTTTTTAAGCAAAGGTGATAGTTATATTGTAATCCTACACCACCTTTTATAATTTTAAAAAAGTCTCTTGACTTTAGGTTTACGAAATATTATAATGTATAGGTGACAATAAATTACTCGGGAGGTAAAGTATGTATTCATTGCTCCTTGCAATTATATATTTAGCGTTTATTAGCCTCGGATTGCCCGATTCGCTCCTTGGCTCAGCTTGGCCTACCATACATACGCAACTGGGCGTTCCCGTATCTTTTGCCGGAATTATCACTATAATTATCGCAGGGTTTCAGACAATATCGTGCCTTTTATCTGACAGACTGACAAAAAAATTCGGCGCAGGGTTAGTAACAAGCGTAAGTGTTATGATAACCGCCATAGCATTGTTCGGCTTTTCGGTATCTGACGCATTTTGGATGCTGTGCGCGTTTGCGATTCCTTACGGAATCGGCGCGGGAGCGGTTGACGCCGCGCTTAATAATTATATCGCTCTGCATTACGCGTCAAGACACATGAACTGGCTACATTGCTTTTGGGGAGTCGGAGCGACTATAGGACCTTATGTTATGGGTTTTTCACTGTTGCGCGGCTTGGGCTGGCACAGCGGATACAGGACGGTTGCTATTATGCAGGTCGTTTTAACGTTAATTTTATTTGCGTCTTTACCTTTATGGAAAACAAAAAAAACAATCTCGTCAGAAACCAAAGTTTCTGTCCCCGCGCTGAAACTTTCCGAAATCATAAATATAAAAGGGGTAAACTTCGTTCTTCCGGCTGTATTCGCCTATTGCGCTTTAGAGGTGACCGCGGGACTGTGGGCAAGCAGTTTTCTTGCATTATACAGAGATGTCAGTCCGCAGACGGCGGCGAGATACGCGGCGCTCTTCTACTTGGGGATAACAGGCGGCAGGTTTTTATGCGGGGTTATATCCAATAAAATAGGTAATCGCAATATGATAAGAATTGGTTTATGTATAATTGGTGCTGGAATTTTGGCGGTCTGGCTTCCCGTAACTACAAATGTTCTTTGCTTAAACGGGTTGGTTATTATAGGATTGGGCTGTGCGCCAATTTATCCGGCTATGATGCACCAAACCCCCGTAAATTTCGGCGAGGAAAATTCACAGGCAGTTATGGGCGTTCAGATGGCGAGCGGCTCTATGGGTGCAATTCTTATGCCGCCGCTGTTCGGACTGATTGCAAGCAAAATAAGTATCGGCTTTTTCCCGGCGTTTCTGCTTGTATTTGGGTTGGTGTTTCTTTTTATGACCGAGAAATTGAATAAAATCAGTAAGATTAAATAACCTCGCGGAGAGTTTAAAAAACTCATGGCGGCTTGGCTTAATTGCCTGCCGCCATGAGTTATTTTCAAAAACCATATAAATTTTTATTTTCGTCGAAAATTTGTTTTGACAATTTCTCCGCCTTAACTAACAATTCTTTTACAACTATAGGCGTATCCTCTTTTTCGATTATTGAAGCAAGGTTCAGTAAAAGCCGCACTCTGTAATAATCTTTATCGTTTTCAGTTATTATATTGCGGTCAACTGCATAATTTAAAGCTTGATTTAACCCGTCCGTAATAACTTCAGTTCCCAAACGATTAAAACTTTCTCTGCCGCCGGCACGTTCTCTTGATTCGCTTCCGGCACTGCTTTTTTGAGGAACACGATACCTCGTTTCCACACCGTCTAAATATTTTACATTAGCTCCGTAGGCTGAATATCTGAGCCAGGTATGACTATCCTCATGAAACCTAACACCCTTTGGGAAAGGGACTTTATAAGCTAATTCCGTTCGCACGCTTAATGCTGACGGTATTGTCAGGGTATCTCTCGTTACAGCCAGTTCTTTCCACACATCATAGCCTTCTAAAGGCGCGGATTTCATGTAGTTTTGAATCTGCTTTATGCTTTCGACAAGATTATCCGTCGAAACCGGAACGTTCTCTTCATCTACGGCAATAAAATTTGTATATATAATATCAATCTTGCTGTCATTAATAAAGGTTTGTCTTATCTGACGTATTCTGTCCTTGTCAAACATGTCGTCAGCATCAAGGAAAGAAATAAAAGGACAGCCGTCTTGGTAGGCTCTGGCTATTCCGAGATTACGCGCAACGCCGGGACCTTTGTTTTCCGGCGCGTATAAAACAAACAAATTCGGGTGTTTGTCCGATAATTGTTCCAAATTTTCTCTTGTTTTTTCATAGCCCGAACAATCATCAACTATGTAAATATTAATATTTGTATCAGTTTGCTCTAAAATACTGCTTAATGTTTGATTTAGGTATTGCATACGAAAGCTTTGACCATCGTCCCAAAACGGAATTATAACCGCCGCTTTTCCGCTTAAAATATCAAACGTTTTATCCATATTTATCTTTCCTTTAATAAAATTATTGGGTTTAACCGACTACAGCGCATAGGCTGTTGGTTAAGTACTCTAAGACGCCGTCGTGTAATTCGTGTTCTCCGTCCCAAATCTGCACATTATTTTCCCGTAACTCACTTGACAAAGGTATTTTTCTGAAAGAAATCTTTTTAACATTATCAGGGAGCGCTGTACACATGTCAAAGTCCGAACCGCCTAAAAAGCTGTCGCCCCATACCTCTACCTCGGAAATATTGTTTATTAAAATATTGCTTTCAGAAAGCTGTTCCGACTCATTGTCCGTTACCATTATTACTTCTTTTATCGGGTGTCCTTTATTTGTGCCTGACGGTGCGAAATCTATCGCGTTTAATCCGCCCCTTTTTACTTCACAATCAATTCCGGCAGAGCTTATTACTTTTTTTATATCTTCAGAAAATTTATCCCTGTACTGCTTCATGTCAAAATCCGGATTGTCGCCCGTGTACGCAAAATCAATGCTTAACTGCACCCCTGAATTTTCTAAAACAGCGTAAATATGATTGGGGGTATCTTCCGGGCGATTCTCCTCATTCGGCATACCGAATAAAATGTTACGTCTGATTAAATAATCGCGGATTAGATTTTCCGTAGAAGGAATATTGAACGCTTTCAAACTCTCTATCGTATGTTTCTCAATTTTTTGGGGTTGTCCGTTGCCGAAAAAACTGAAAGTTTCAGCTCCGTTACAATGACCTACAAATACATTACGCCTTAATTCGGGTTTTATATGACAAACCACTCTTTCAAAAATACTTTTTATATTTGAACCTGAAATTAAAAGCATTTTTACATCACTAATAAGAAGCTTTTCCAGCAAATGCGTAAGGTTGTCGTCTATTTTGCCGTATGTATAAGCTAAAGTGTCGTCAACGTCAGAAACAATGCATCTAATGTTTTTGGATAATAACATAAATCAGACCCCTTTCAATACAGGCTCCAAGACTGCAAATTTAATTATATCACCCGTACAGCAAAAATACAAGTAAAATAGGATAATTTGTATAATTTTAGGGAAATTTATAAATGTATCAACAATTTTCACCTTGATTTCAGCGCTTGAATTGTGCAAAACAACCAAGTGACATTTCTCGCCTATGATGCAAATGTCAATTGTTTTGACTTTCACATTTAAATATTTGTGAATTTTATTCCTGGTTGAATCTTAAGTACTGCGATTTTGCTTTGACTTTATAAAGAAACCAACCGCAAAGCCAACAAGTAATGAACACAACACAATTAATATTCTAACTATCCACAAGTCCAAAAGAGAACTCTCCCGCACAGCCGCCAAATCATCATTTGCGCTCTGCGTGTCCTCAGACGGTGTTTCATATTCTATAGCAACGGGCTGTAGCTGTTGCCTTTTTTCATTGCCGCTCTCCACCAAATTTAAAATATTTTCCGCTACCACCTTATGCGCCGTTTCTTCATCTAACAGGTCTAACAACGTGTAAAACTTAGTTACCTCTTCCGCGTATCTGCCCCAGTGTCCTACAATATCACTTCCGACCATAAACCGTTCGGGGAATTCGTTAATAAGCTCCGCCCAACCTTCCAAATCCTTGAGAATATATTCTTCAAATACAATCCATGAAATATCATAATACAGATTATCATTCTCCGTCAGCATTTCACGCGTAATTTCAATCAGATTCGGTATCTCAATGCGCCGTGAAATTCCGACGTGAGGCCAAATGATGTTTGTATTTCTGTTATGCGCGAGAGCCTGTCGCATCTCTTCCAAGTAAATGGGGTCATCACTGAAATAACCAGCAACATTATGATGTACCATTACAGGCAAGTCATATTCCGCCGCCAAATCGTATATTTCAAGCATAGCGGGGTGATTAGCGCGAGGCGGTTCGCCGTATGTAAGCGCTGTCAGGTCGTCGTGACGGCTCATCAGTTCGCCGATTCCGTAAAACTGACCGGGATAGGTATCTAATAATTGCTTTATGTATTTTGCCGCATATTTATCGTTGGGATTAATACCGCATATAAATGGGTAAAATCTGTCTTTAATTTCGTCCGGCTGCCGCTCCAAATGTGTCATCATAATGTAATCCGTCGCACTGTAATAATAGGAACGCGAGTCATTGCTGAGATAATATGTAGGCATGTTCGGCGCGTGTTCGTCCCATTGTTTCGCCATAGGCATACCGAATAAAACCGCCCGCGAAACGCCCGCCTTGTCCATTTCGAGGACAAGTTTTTCAAGCCCATCGGTTTCTTGGGTGAAATCAAGATAGTGAAGATGAGCGTCTACGATATTATACTTTTTATATTGGTTCTGTTCCACCGCCGAAGCACCGGCGTGGATACCGGTAAACGCAAGTATCAGTATCAGCAAAATAAATTTTACAGAACTAAAACGGTGTTGTCTTTTCATAATTTTTCCTTCCAAATCATTTAATTTTCGAGAGCTTTATATATAATTAGCTTATAACATTATAATATATTTTTTCTACTGCTGTCAATGGTTGGGCGCGAAACATATTGGGCTCGAGCAGAAATTCAAGCGTAAATCTAAACCTGAAAAATTGCAAAACCCTTAAAGCCTGTATTCAATACCGCTCAAAGCCAATATTGCGCCGCGTTTTAAACTCCAAATTTTTAGTAAATTCATCGCTTTTTGTAGAAATTGCACAAATTTACACCTAAAATATTTACACATTAATTTTCGTCTTGCTATTGACAATTAAAAAGAAACGCAATATAATATATATTGCGGAGCATTAAAACACAACATATAGTGTCTATAATTTAACGTTTATATTTTAACAAAGTCTGAAAGGAAAATAGGCAAATGCTGACAAAGATTGTAAAACGCGACGGACGTCAGGTTTCGTTCAACGTAGACAAAATCGCCGATGCCATATATAAGGCGGCGCGTGCGGTGGGCGGATATGATTATGAATCGGCTCTGAAATTAGCTGACAAGGTATGCGAACTCCTTGAAACCGAGTTCGATAAAAGCGGGAATCTCCCCACGGTCGAGGAAGTGCAGGACGTGGTTGAAAAAATATTGGTTGAAACCGGTCACGCCAAAACCGCCAAGGCTTATATCCTTTACCGCGCCGACCGCACAAGGGTTCGCGAAATGAATACTAAATTAATGAAAATTTATGAGGATTTGACCTTCAAGCCCGCTGTTGACTGCGACATAAAGCGTGAAAACGCTAACATAGACGGCGACACGGCTATGGGAACTATGTTAAAGTACGGCTCGGAGGGCGCAAAGCAGTTCTACGAGATGTATATGCTTTCGCCCGAACATTCCAGGGCGCACGTTGACGGCGATATGCACATACATGATTTGGACTTTTTCACCCTGACCACCACCTGCTGTCAAATTGACTTAATCAAGCTGTTCAAGGGCGGGTTTTCAACCGGACACGGTTATTTGAGAGAGCCGAATAATATAGCCAGCTATTCGGCGCTTGCCTGCATTGCCATACAATCCAACCAAAACGACCAGCACGGCGGGCAGTCAGTACCAAACTTTGATTACGCCCTTGCGGAGGGAGTAAGAAAAAGCTACCATCAGCTTTACAAAAAGAACATTTTGCGGGGAATAGGCTTGTTATCGGACAACGCGGGTGATTCTGAAAGCTACGAGATTGCCGACTTAGAAGACAAAATCGACGCGTACATTGATAAAATACAAAAGGAACACGGAAAAAGCCCTACGCTTTCCGATGATAAAGAATACCGCTCCTTGGAAAAGCCTTATATAGACGAGCTTGCCGGCAGTTCTGACGCCGCGGAGAGAATCCAGGACTTCTCCCGTCGTCTCACCATAAAGGAAACCGAACGCGCCACCTATCAGGCAATGGAGGCGTTAGTACATAACCTTAACACCATGAACAGCCGTGCCGGCGCGCAAACCCCTTTTTCCTCCATAAACTACGGCACCGACACCAGCGAAGAAGGCAGGATGGTAATCCGCAATATACTTTTAGCGAATGAAAGCGGTCTCGGCAACGGCGAAACCCCTATTTTCCCCATTCATGTATTTAAGATTAAAGAGGGGGTAAGCTACAATCCCGGCGACCCTAATTATGATTTATTTAAACTTGCCTGCCGTGTTTCGGCAAAGCGGCTTTATCCTAATTTTTCTTTCTTAGACGCACCGTTCAACCTGCAATTCTATAAACAGGGCGACTATGATACCGAGGTGGCTTACATGGGTTGCCGCACCCGCGTGGTTTCCAACAACCACGACCCAAGCCGTCAAACCGTTTCCGGGCGGGGTAATTTAAGCTTTACTTCCATTAACCTGCCGAGACTGGGCATTATCGCTTCGGGCGATATAGTGAGATTTTTTGAGAATCTTGAAGATATGATGAACTTAGCTATAAATCAGCTTACCTACCGCTTTAAGATTCAATGCGAGAAAAAAGTCAAGAACTTTCCTTTCCTTATGGGACAAGGGGTCTGGATGGACTCAGAAAAACTCAAATCAGAAGACAGCATAGGCGAAATCTTAAAGCACGGCACTCTATCAATGGGCTTTATAGGACTTGCCGAGTGTCTCTACGCGCTGATTGGAGAACATCACGGTCAAAGCGAAAAAGCGCAAGAGTTAGGCTTGCGTATAATCAAGCGTATGAGAAATCGCCTTGATGAGGAAAACGCCAAAACCGGCTTAAACTTCTCCTTGCTTGCCACCCCTGCCGAAGGGCTTTGCGGTCGTTTCCTGAGAATGGACAAAAAGAAATTCGGCGTAGTCAAAGGTGTAACCGACCATGAATACTACACCAATTCTTTCCATATTCCGGTTTATTACGATATTTCGGCTTATAATAAAATTATCCTTGAAGCTCCCTATCACGCCCTCACAAACGCCGGACACATCAGCTACATCGAAATGGATGGCGACCCCTCAAACAACCTTGAAGCCTTTGAGAAAATCATTCGCCTTATGAAAGAAAGCGGTGTGGGCTACGGCTCAATAAACCACCCTGTTGACCGCGACCCCGCCTGCGGTTACACCGGAGTAATCGGTGACCGTTGCCCCAAGTGTGGTCGGCTTGAATACGACGGCGAAAAATTCGAGCGTATACGCCGTATAACGGGCTACCTCGCGGGAACAATCGACCGTTTTAACAACGCCAAACGCGCCGAGGAGCGGGAACGCATTAAGCATAATTTAACGGCGGAAATCAGTTAAATAACTAAATTGAGATAATAAAGGGTAAGAGTAAAAAGAGTGCGGGACGGATTAGCCGTCCCGCAAAAGCACCCCAAAGGAAAAAAGACAAGTATATAATTTTTTTGTCAAATCTTGCAGTGTTTCTTGTTCCTGTTTTTTCTAAAATATACTATTATATTAAGATATTAAGGCGGTATTCTCTATGCCCAACACATTCCTTGCCATGCTTTTTCGTATGAAACACATCAACCGCTGGAGTCTGATGTTCAATACCCAGACCGAGAATCTTATGCAGCATACGGTCGAGTGCGCGTTTATGGCGCATTTTTTGGCGCTTGTGGGAAACTGTTACTTTAATAAAAACTACGACGCCGAAAAGGTTTGCGCCCACGCTCTATTCCACGATGTTTCGGAGGTTTTGACGGGCGACTTGCCCACCCCCGTGAAGTATTTCAACCGCGACATAAAAACCGCCTATAAAGATATTGAAAAAATCGCAAACCAAAAGTTGCTTGTACATTTGCCGAAAGAACTGCGCGAGGTTTATTCGGATTATTTTAATAACGGCACTCTCGCGCCGGAAGAACAAAAGCTGATAAAAACAGCCGATAAGCTTTGCGCTTATTTAAAATGTATCACCGAATTGAACGCCTCCAACAAGGAATTCGAGCCGGCGCGCGAAAGCATAAAGGAGCAGCTTGACAATACGGACAGTGAAGAATTACGCTACTTTTTGGACAACTGCCTTGATTCTTTTTCGCTGTCGTTAGACGATTTAAAGGGAACCTTGTAATGACTATGAAATATTCCCATGTAATATGGGAACGGAACATTGCTTGACGATGTATTATGGTGCGTAAGCGTTAGAATCACACCTTTCGGCGAAATCGGCGACGCTGAGATATTAAACACTTGGTTTTGACTGCGTTTTAATCGCGTGTGGACACCAAAGCAGTGAGAAATTGTTAAATTGCGGTGTTCCGGCACTCGACAATATTTCGGAGGTTGTGAAAATATTTATGTTGAAATCTTCCCTTTTCACCGTTATAGACGAGCCGTTTAATTGTATTGTCTGTGGCGCGGAAATTCCGCCGCTGGGCTATACCGCACGCGACCATTGCAAAAAGTGCCTTTGTTCGGTTCATGTGGACGTAAATCCCGGTGACCGTCAGAGTAATTGCGGCGGAATACTTCAGCCCATAGGCGCGGAGCAGGGTAAAAAAGGCATAAAAATTATTTATAAATGCCGAAAATGCGGCATAAAAAAGAAAAACACCGCCGCCAAAGACGACGATGAAGATATAATCATAAAAATCTTTTCTAATCCGCTCCAAGAATAACAAACAGCCCTGCCACTCAAAATAAAATATAAATTATATGTTATTTTGAGCGGCAGAAACTGTATGTTGAGCTTGCGGCTACATAATATGGGTTTCGTATTTTGTTTCCGAGACGTCATATCCCATTTTTTGAAGTCTGTCAAAAAGCTGATTTTTCCTGATTCCCGTAGTGTCGAAATCTACCGATACACTGTTTCTTACCGTGTTCATGCTTACGGAGATTACGCCTGAAAGCTGATTCAAATCGTTTTTGATTTTCTTAATATCTTTCTTTCCCTCGATTTCGTTGATGATAAAATACGCACTTGCTTTTGACATTTGTCCGCATCCTTTCCGCATTTTTTTATTCTTATGATTATTTTTTCCAAAATATACGGTGTTTATTCCCCGAATTACAAATTCTCCCTGTTTTTAAAAACAAGGAGAATTTTTTATTATATTTCTGTTATGCTTTTTCTACATGCCTAAATAACTCTTATCGCCTGTTTGCCTGTATTTATCGACCAGTTCTTTAGCGCTTTGCCTACTGACAAAATTTTCTTCATCAGGCGTAAACTCATAATCTTTGCCCAAGTTTATATACCAAAGCTCTGTAAAAGTATCGTTCATTACGTCATATTGTATGGCTACATTTTCCCGTACACCTAAGGTCTCTAAATATTCCTCGTTGTCGCTTATAAGGAAAACATTTCTCACAATATTTCCCGAACTCGTGCGAAACGCGCAATCTGCCCTTATTACCCTTGCACCGAGTTCTTCAAAGTATTCAATCGTCGTAAATACATAATCTACCGCGTCGGGCAGATAATACCATGCGTTTCGGTCTATCGTTAAATTTGCTCTCGCGGCAAATTTTTCCTCATCACTGTATTCGGTTTCCGAACACGCGGTCAAACCAAAAACCAAAGCCATTACCAATATAACGGCAGTTATTATTCTCATGTTGTCACTCCGTACAAACCAAAGCGGAATTTTTGCCGCCTTGCGTTTTAGTGCAAGGTACAGCCGGTCAAAAACACCTGCCTGTTTTTTCCTCATTATCGACCTTTTTACACGGTCCTCCGCATTTATAGCAAATTTCATTTTCAAGGGGAATACCGATTACAAAAGCTTTAATATTTTCTAATGTGACCCTTGCGATTTCGCGCATTGCCTCCTCGGTGAAAAAAGCCTGATGAGAAGTCAGCAAAACATTAGGAAAAGTCAAAAGTCTCGAAAGCTCGTCGTCCTCGATTATTGTATCAGACAAATCCTCGAAGAAATACTCGCTTTCTTCCTCGTATACATCAAGCCCCGCTCCTCCGATTACCCGATTCTTCAGTGCCTCTATAAGCGCGGAGGTATCAATAAGAGCCCCTCTTGAAGTGTTTATGATGATGGCATGAGGCTTCATTTTTTCAAGATTTTCACGGTTAATTATATGCCTTGTTTCAGGCGTTAAAGGACAATGCAAGGAAATGACGTCAGATTTTTCAAGCAGTTCTTTCAGACCGACGTATTTTACATCTAAATCCTTTGTAGGGTAAGGGTCAAAGGCGTAAACTTCCATACCAAAACCCTTACAAATCCCCGCGAAAACCTGTCCTATTTTGCCTGTCCCAATTATTCCGGCGTTTTTTCCCGCCAAATCCATTCCGATTAAGCCGTTAATATTGAAATTATTATCACGCGTCCTTGAGTATGCCCTGTGGGTCTTACGGTTAAGGGTCAACAGCAACGCCATACTATGTTCAGCCACAGCCGCAGGGGAATATTCGGGAACTCTGACTATATGGATTTTCTCCCACGCAGATTTGAAATCCACATTGTTATACCCCGCACAACGAAGCGCCAATAACCTCACGCCGTATTCATACAGCGCGTCTATGGTCTCCTTGCCGACTTCATCATTGACAAAAACGCAAATCGCCTCAAACCCACGCGCAAGCGAAGCTGTATCAATGTTCAGCTTGAAATCAAAATAAACGATTTCAAATTCGTAATTTTCCGCTAAGGCATCAAACCAAACCCTGTCATACGGCTTAGTATCATAAAAGGCTATTTTCATTTTTCCCCCGAAAAAGCGTCAGAGTAATTTATACTACTCGTAATCCCCTTTGAGCAATTCCTCGACTAACTTCAGGTCTTGGTTTATATTATCGCTGTTATCGCCTATAACGGTTATTTTAACCGAGTCGCCTTCCTTGAAATTCCCGGAAAGCAGTCCGATAACGCTTTTCATTGCTACCTGACGCGAGCTACCCTCTTTGGTTATGTAAACGCTTGAGCTTGCCTTTTTTGACAGCGTATCAACCAAAATGTTTATATTCTGATTGTTAAACCTTACGCCTATAACTGCATTGCTTTCAATTGTTATCATATTCACTTTCCCTTTCATTTTACATAAGATACAATTCGGGCAAAGTCCCCTCAATTATTTTGTGCGGATTCTGCCCGATTATTTAATTAATTTTACCGAGCGCCTCAGACGTAATTCAATCGCCGCTAATTCAACATGACTGCTTAAAACTTAAACGCCGTACTTAGTGGTATTGATTTTTACTCCGGGACCCATAGTTGACGTAACCGAACAGCTTTTTATATACTGTCCCTTGGCGGCGGAGGGCTTTGCCTTGACAACCGCGCCAATAAGCGTTTCAAAGTTTTGCTCCAATTTTTCCTTGCCGAAAGAAACTTTGCCTATCGGGCAGTGAATGATATTGGTTTTATCAAGCCTGTATTCAATTTTACCCGCCTTGGCTTCGGTCACGGCTTTTGCAACGTCAGGGGTAACCGTTCCTGCCTTTGGATTCGGCATAAGCCCTCTCGGTCCCAAAACCTTACCGAGACGTCCCACAACGCCCATCATATCGGGAGAGGCGATTACAACGTCAAAATCCATCCAGCCGCCCTGAATTTTTGCTACTGTGTCGTCGTCGGCAACGAAATCACTGCCGGCTTCTTCGGCTTCCTTAATTTTATCGCCTTTAGCGAAAACCAATGTCCTGACCTTTTTACCTGTGCCGTTAGGCAGTACCACCGCGCCTCTTACCTGCTGGTCGGCGTGGCGGGAGTCTACGCCCAGTCTTATGTGCATTTCAACTGTTTCGTCGAATTTTGCCTTTGCGGTGTCGCAAACTAATTGCAACGCCTCGCTTGTTTCGTATTGCTTGTTTCTGTCAACGAGTTTCGCGCTCTCGTTATACTTTTTTCCGTGTTTCATATTTTCCTCCTTGTGGTTATGCGGTTTTGTGCTTGCAAAGCAAACACCTACCTCCCACTGACGGACAATTGACAATTGACAATAGATAATTATCAAAAAGTACAAAGCCCGATAAAAATTATTAAATTTTCTTTTAAAATCCGTCGCATAAGCGATTTTATAATTGTCAAATGTACATTGTTAATTAACAATTATAAATTTAATCTGCAACCTCTACACCCATAGACCTTGCCGTTCCCGCTACCATTGACATAGCAGTTTCCATAGTGGCGGCGTTGAGGTCGGGCATTTTGGTCTGCGCGATTTGTTCAATTTGCGCTTTTGTGATTTTTGCCACTTTGGCTTTGTTGGGTTCGCCGGAAGCCTTATCAAGCTTGCAGGCTTTCTTAATCAAAACCGACGCAGGCGGCGTCTTGGTTATAAACGAAAAACTTCTGTCAGCGTAAACGGTGATAACTACAGGGATAATAAGCCCCATATCGCCTTTTGTGCGCTCGTTAAATTCCTTGGTGAACGACATGATATTAACGCCGTGCTGACCTAAAGCCGGACCTACGGGAGGAGCCGGAGTGGCTTTCCCTGCGGGAATCTGCAACTTTATATATCCTACTATTTTCTGTGCCATTAAAATAAATCCTCCGAAAATTTTCGATTGTAAAGGCGGTTCGCCAATTTGCCTGCGGCGTACTTAAGATTCTAAGTACAAGGCTCACCGATTATACTTTTTCTACCACGGAAAGCTCCAACGTTGCGGGAGTTTCCCGTCCGAACATGGAAACCGTTACGGTAACAGTTCCACCTGACAAGTCCACTTCTCTTACCACGCCTTCGAAACCTTCGAGTGCGCCGGACTTTATGTTTACCAAATCCCCCTCTTTAAAGGAGGCTTCCGCCGTCTTGGTAGTTACGCTGAGGTTATTGACCTCCTCATCCGTAAGCGGAATCGGCTTTGAACCAGGTCCCACGAAACCTGTAACTCCGCGGGTATTGCGGCATATATACCACGATTCGTCGGTCATGACCATCTTGACGTAAACATAGCTGGGGTAAAGCTTAATTTCAACCTCTTTTGTTTTGCCGTCGTGGGTTTCCACTATCTTTTCGGTGGGAACCATGACTTCCTCAATTAAGTGTTTTAAATCCCTGTTTTCTACCAGCGTTATTATATTATTCGCCACTTTATTTTCATAACCCGAATAGGTATGCAGAATATACCATTTTGCCTCTGACATCGGTCTTCCCCTCTGTTATAAAGTTATGCCGTTTTTACGCGCTTGTGAAACAAGCGACGTACTTGCGTAGCAAGTACTAAACTCCGAGATTTACGCCGTACACAAAGCTTAAAATCCGCGCAAAAGTCCAGTCTAACCCGAAAATAACCGCTCCCGCGAAGATGATTGAAAAAAGCACTACGCCGGTATTGTTTAAAACCTGCTTGGGCGTAGGCCAGGTCACCTTTTTAAATTCGGCTTTGACCTCCCTGAAATACCGCAGGGGAGAGCGTCTCGGCTGTTTAGCCGCCGCGGCTCTTAAAGCCTTCTTTTGATTTTCGCGTTTTTCTTTTTCTTTTTCTTTTGAAAGCTCTTTTTCAGAATTGTTCGACATTAAAATCGTTTCCCCTTTCTTATTTCGTTTCCTTGTGCGCCGTATGCTTACGGCAGAATCGGCAGTGCTTGTTCATTTCAAGCCTGTCCGGGTTGTTCTTCTTGCTTTTTTTGGTGTTGTAATTTCGTTGCTTACATTCCGTGCAAGCGAGTGTAATTTTCACTCTCATTATATCGGCACCTCCTAATTTAGCCTCCCTCGTTTAAAGGGTTTTTAAGCGTTTAATGCTTTATAAGCGCTTAACCCCCCGCAAAGCGGGAATTACCGTCGGCAGTTCGCCGACAAAAAAATAAACCCCTTTTGAGGTGATATTATTATAACACAATCAAAACTATTTGTCAATACTTTTTTATTAATTTTTTAAAATATATTTAAACAGCAGATAAAAAACAAAACGCGGCAATAAACCGCGCCTTGCTTTTTTATGTTGTTGAAGATTTATTAGTCTTCAACAGTTTCTTCTTCAACGTCAGTGCCGTCGATTTCTTCTTCAACATCAGTGCCGTCGGTTTCACCTTCAACATCAGTGCCGTCGATTTCTTCTTCAACATCAGTGCCGTCGGTTTCACCTTCAACATCAGTGCCGTCGGTTTCTTCTTCAACATCAATGCCGTCGGTTTCCTCTTCAACGCCGGTGTCAACATCATCGGTAACGACAACAGGAGTTTCCTCTTCAACAGCCGGTGTTGTTTCAGTTTCGTTGTTGTTCGCGGTGTCATCGCCACAACCTGCAAAAGTTAAAACCATGCACATTGCTAAAAGACCTGCTAATAACATTTTTTTCATTTATGTATATCCTCCCTTCTTTTGAACTAACAGTTTGCATTATATATCATTTTTTCTCTTTTGTCAAGCATTTTTAGCTCTTTTTTTGTATAATATTTCCATAAAAATCAGTCAATTTTTGGAGGATTTGCACAAATAAGCTTCATGAAAGACTGGTTTTTCTCAAGCACAAACTTGAACAAAGGCACACCGAGCATCGTTATCACTACGAATTGCCCCAAACCGACGAACGCCATATTCTGCCATAGCGGAAAAGGAAGTCCCACAAAATATGTAAGCATGATGCCTACCATTACCGCGTTTGTAATTACCGGCAGGAGCGAGGAAATCCAGATATTCTTAATTTTACTCATAAAGAATACCGCGAGTGCAGTTCCGGCTGTACCCAAAATCATGTCAATCCAACCGAACGGGCTGGCAATAAAGTTTGCGATAAAGCAACCCAAAATCATAGGAATACAAAATACCGGATTGTAATAACAGAAAAGGACTAATATTTCCGAAAAGCGGAACTGTATTTCGCCGAACGACAGCGGGTTGATTAAGGTTGAAACGACGTAGACTGCGGCAATTAGCCCTCCGAGCGCTATGTGGCGGGCACTGAATTTTTTTGACATAATAAATTTCTCCTTGTTTTTTTTTAACAGTGGTTATCAAGGTAAGACCTGCGTTTAAGCAAGGGTCCAAACACTGCACATTTTATTTTAACACAATTTTTTCCTTTTGTAAATGAATTTATTTTATTTTTTGTTGATTTTATGCGTCTTATATAGTATAATTAAAATATTAAGGCGGTATTTTATCGCCACCCTAAAATAAATAATGCGCTTTTCGGCGCGTTGACGTCGGGAAAGGCGGGTATCATAATATGCCGCGTAAATCTAATAACTCTTTCGACTACGGCAAAAAAGAATCAACCCTCACTCCGGTAATTGTTTTAGTAAATATTTTGATTGTCGTGGTATTGGCTGTCATGGCGTTTTTTATTTATCGCTACATAACCGAGGAGGAAACCGAATACGCCGCCCGACCCGCTACGCCGCCCGTTACAACCGAGCCGCCTGTTGTGACGGTAATCGAAACATCTCCCGCTGCCGAAACGCTCGCCCCCCCCAAAAAAACTACCGCGCCGCCTGAAATGACCAAAGCCGTCACCACTTCGCCCCCTATTGAAGAGGAAGACGTCCCCGAAGCCGATACAATATTTGAACCCGCTGTCTTTTCTTGGGAAACAGTGGGCTACAATGAGGAGTTTTTTGAAAGCGATTTGTTTATAGGTGATTCACTTTCGGTAGGTTTGCTTGATTTCAGTTTGTTGCCGTCGGGTAATCTTTTTACTAAAATCGGACTTAACCCCGTTAATATCGCCGACGCTCAGGTGAGCGGCGTAACGGTTTATAATAAAGTGCAAACCATGCAACCCAAGCGAATTTTTATAATGCTCGGCACAAACGGAATGGATTATTTGCCGGGAAATGTCATGACCTCGAGAATGGACGGACTGATTAATGATTTGAGAGAATTATCCCCCGACTCCCAAATTGTAATAATGTCCATTCCGCCCGTAACCTATGAATACGAGACAACAAACGACAAAGACATAAATATGGAGAATATAAATGCCTATAATTCATTGCTTAAAGATTTAGCGGCGGAAAACGACTATATTTTCGTTGACACAAGCGCGATTTTAACTGATGACAGGGGTTACTTGGCAAATCCGCCTTATGCCGAGCGGGACGGTATGCACCTTCTTCCTGCAGCGTATAAAGCCATGTTGAGTTTTATTCAGAAACAATTGGAAGATTAGAAACTGTCAATTTCCGGCTGTTATTGTCCTTTAACTTAAAATTGAACGGCTATGCCTCATCTGTTTTCCGCGACTTTATCAGTTCATAAAGACAATTGATTGCTTCCGAAAGCCCCCCGAGGGAATCTATGATGCCTTCGGTAACTGCGGATTCACCGTCTAAGACTGCGCCTACGTCCATGACTAACTCATCTTTTTTCATCATGAGTTCTTTGAATCGTTCAGCTTTCATGTTACTGTTTCGTGTGACAAAGGATATAATTCGTTCCTGCATACGGTCAAAATAAGCTAAAGTTTGAGGAATACCAAGCATAGTGCCGTTCATTCTGACCGGGTGAATGGTCATAGTAGCAGAAGGCACGATAAAACTTTTTTCAGCGCTGACGGCAAGAGGTACGCCAATAGAGTGACCGCCGCCTACGACAATCGACACCGTCGGTTTCGCCATACCTGCGATTAATTCGGCAATCGCAAGACCTGCCTCCACATCGCCGCCCACGGTATTGAGAATAATTAACAATCCTTCAATTGTATTATCCTGTTCAATCGCCACCAAAGCGGGGATAATATGCTCATATTTTGTGGTTTTATTTTGAGGCGGGAGAATATAGTGACCTTCTACCTGCCCTCAAGTGGTAATTATAAACCGTGAGTTATCACTTAAGCCTATTCGCCGACATAAACCACCGAGCCAAGGTACTGCCCCAAAATTCTATCGGATGTTAAAAGCGTCGCCCCTTCGTACATAGATTGAGCAAGCAAAATCCTATCAAAAGGGTCTTTGTGAATTGGCGGTAACGTCGAGACAAGCAGAGAGTGTCGCCCGGTTATAGGCAACTCCTGATACCCCGCCATAAGAAGTCCGTTGTACAAAAAAGTGGGATTGACGATGAAGTCAGGTCTGCCAAGCCCGCTTTTTATTACGACCTCCCAAATACTCGCCGAGCTGAACATTAAGGTGTTTTTACCGTCCTCAATATAACTCACGGCTTTTGGTGCTTTCTGAAATAACTCGCCCGAAGCAGTCCAAAGCAAAATATGCGTGTCAAGAATAATTTTCATGCCTCGCCCTCGAGCATCTTAATAATTTCTTCGCCGCCCATAGTGTCGAAGTCATCGGGGATTGAAACCTGTCCCTTTAAAAACCCTATGCGCGGAAGCGATTCTTCGGCTGCGTAAGGTACGACCTTTACAAGAGGCCGCCCCGATTTTGCTATGATAAAAGGTTCGCCCGCGGCGGCTCTGTCCACAAGAGAGGAAAGATGTGTCTTTGCCGCGTGAATATTAATTTGTTCCATGTTAAAACCTCCTCGGCTTTATAAACTAAGTATATCAGACTAAGGTTGGTTTGTCAAGGGGTTTACATTAACGACATTTGTGTCGTTAATAAAATCCTTGTTGCTTTTAAAAGTAATCCACGTCAAGGCTGAAATTCAGGATGTCAGCGAGCTTTTTGGAATTGAGGTTGGGGAATTTTACTGCAATTGTTAAAAACTAAAATATTCTGTCCGAAATTCATTCATAAATTTTGATATGTTAAAATCGTAAAGTCCTTGGGTTCTGCCTATTCTTGAAACGCTGATAAATAGTGAGCGCGAAATTTATCTCATTAAATAAAAATCGCGTTCAAACATACATATAATAAAATGATAGGGAGCATAACTCTATAACACTCAAGCCTCCCCCTCAAAATCAAACTCCCCCATAACCGCCTGTCGAAGCGGGAAGTTGGAAAAAAGATGAACGGTACAGTCGCGCCTCAACAACCTCGCCCGCCCCACGGCTTGTTCCAATTCACTTTCGAGCATCCAAAAATGAATATCCCTCAAACCCTCGTCGCAATATGTTGTAAAAGAGAATTTATAGCCGTTACGAGTAGCGCAATCGGATTTCATTTTAGCGTTTTCGTCAAAATCCTGTCCGATTGTAAAAGCAAAAAGTTTGTAAAGAAATTCCGCGTGATAAGGCGTGCCGATTACGAGTATATCTTTACCCTCATAAAGATTACTGCCGTCGGTATTTCCGTAATGCAGAGGGTTGTAACCATACTTTTTATGTGTTATGACCCGCTCAATATTAAAGCGTTTTATGATTTTTTGTATTATTCCCGAATTGTTATCAATGCAGGAACGGCTCATGGATTTTTGCGGGTACTGATTCAAAACGCCTGTATACTTAGCGCGTTTACATTCATAGAAATTGACATTGTTTTCCCCGAAATAGTTACGGCAGATTTTTTCATCAACAGTTGCCGAGACCATAATGTACTTGATTTTCTTAAATTCAACCGGCTTTATGAAAGAGATTGTATCCTCTTTGAGATTTTTTTCCTCGCTTGCTTTTCTGAAATAAAAATGTTTTGTCAAACAAAAAGACGGTAAATCAATTGGCGTTGATTTACCGTCGTCATCTTCTTTTTTATCATCATCGTCCCACTCAAAACCGTGGAGCTTGATTAATTTTTTTGTTTTAATATTTTTCAGCAACTCCTTTACCTTGTCTGATAATCTACGGTCAGTAGTGGATTTTAAAAGCTTTTTTAATTCTGAAACAGTAATAGTTCCTTGATTTGATATGATGCTTTTGAGTAATATATCCTCGTCTATAATAACCGCATCATATTCCCTCAGTCTTTTCTCGTCCATAGTCATCAAGTAACGGTGGGTGGTAATTACGTTTCCATTAAAGGTTTTCATTTTTTCCCGTTCGTCAAGGTATTCCCTCAAGCAGGGAATGTCTTCTTTTTTTAGTGTGTCGTTAATATACGAATGCACTGCTCTGTGTCTTCCTGTTTTATAAAGATAATCAATTCGGCGCTGTATATCACTTGGAATCTCACCTCGCAATTCTTCTAAAGACGGAGTTTTGATTACATTCAAACCCCGTTTGTCAGCATCCTCATATATCTGATTTTTCAAAATATTTGTAGGTGCGGCAATAAGGATTCGACTATCGGGATTGTTCTCCATAAGTTTGAAAAAAGTGTTCGTCTTTCCCGCTGCGGTCTGGGCTTTGATGATATGCCATAAATCATCGGAAGAGTGATAAGCTTTATTGATAGCACGGTCAAGATCTTTTTCAACATCTGCAATATCATAAAAAACTTCCGGAAAATTCGCTATTTTCTCCATAGTGCCGCGTTTTGAAGTTGTTGTTGATAAAATATTTGTTCCATGGTTGCATTTATCTTTATACGGACAAAAAGTATTGCAAGCTCTTGGTTTATAGTCTTGATCCTTATTGTATTTTAAATAAAACTTCCATCTGTTACATTTTGTTTTATCATAAAAATTTTCATACTTTGATATAGCTGTTTCAAATAAAAGTGCCCCTGATTCTACTCTAATGATGTTAGTTGAGATACCGAATAATTCATCATGATGTAATCGTCTCTTGCCATTCACAAACTCATTAAATAGTTGACAACTATCTGTGATGTTTTTGATAATATTTGAACGGTAAATGTTATGCAATCTAAGATTTCTTTCGACTACAGAACTCCCATTACTATTATCCGAATCGAGGGCAATTCGATAATATGTTAATGCTGTTTTAGGTGAATTAGACGAACATGGTAAATCTTCACCATTAGCAGTTGAAAATATAATAGCAGATGGTGAATTTTTACCTTCATCAGATGTACCTGATAGTTCTGTCGGATAGTTTGTTTGTGAAATATCAAGTAACCCTTTTTTATTCAACTTGATTTTATTATCTTCTGCAAATTTCTTAACGTGCTTCTTATAGTGAGTATTTCCGCGGTTTTCTTTCAAGTAATATGTCATGTTCATCAATAATGAATTAATATCTATACTTGGATTATCCTGATTGAAATACTTTAGTTTTTTCCCTCCGTAATACATTTTTGCAATATCACAGTCGTGTTTGTCGGCTTCAGGAAATATTGTCAACAGGGCATTTTTAGCTATTTTGGCTACTCTTTTATCAGTGATTGACGTGTCGTTTAAGAACACTAATCTAAACCTTTCGTTTTCTTCTGTTGAAGAAAAAGTTTCATAAGCAAATAACACAGGAAGATTATAATTTTTTGCTTTATTATGGGCTTTTTCAAATGATATACCTCCATCAAAATCGAGAACCAACAACTGCATTTGCTCAAAGAATTCTTTGCTTCTGGTCGTTTTGAAATTTCTTTTGAAAGTTGCCGGACAAAGAGTACAGCCTTTGTTTCCTACATTTTTAACAAAGGATTCCATATTATTTTCGTTTAAATCTCTGGTGGTTTCAGAAATTCTATTGCTAATAGCAGCGGCTTCGCAACTATTCGGTTTTTTGTCATGGCAAACATAATCCCAACTTACTTTGAATTTTTTCACTTACTCTGCTCCTTCTAAAAATGATTTATTTAGAAGTAAGAGTAGTTGTTGGTTTTAATAAAGTTATATAGATGCAATTGATAATTTTAATAATGAAAAATCAAATCCACCTCTTTTTATCGAGGTGGATTTGATTGATTTATACCCAAATCGTTCATCAGCGTTGACTGCAATGCCTGCGAAAAATTAATTCCTTTTTCAAGCGCAGCGGCGTTCAGCCAAGCCGGAAGTGTCACAGTACGGTTGATAGAGCGGTTTTGCTGTGAAAGCCTAATCGCAGGCATATACACGTCGATTAATGCGGCTTGCTCGTTTTCGTCTAAATCAACGTCGCACAAGCGAGTAGGTGTGGGAATGTCATCACCGTCTTTTTCAAGGCACCATAAATGCCCACCTAAAGCATCTTTAGCCATTTCTAACGCCTCGGATTCATCAACGCCGCTTGTTGCACAGCCCGGTAAATCGGGAAAAGTCACAGCGATTTCATAACCTTCTTCATAGGTGAAAACGGCGGGATATAAATATTTATCTTGCTTTTTCATAGTTATAAACACCTCATTTATCTGAATTTAAGCCCGGATTGATGTTCGATTGAACGCAATGTTTTAATCGGTAATTCCCTACAAATCCCCCAACATCAAGACTGCTTTCAAAATCCACTTAGACGCCCCGTCAAGTCTATACCCCGTAAATCCCGCCTCCTTCAGAATATCGCAAACATCAGATTCGCTTATATTCAAATTAATCAAATCGCTTATTTTTCCGCGTTCCTTTGCAATCTCTTTCGCATAATCCCAATAAGTGCCGGAATAACCGAAAGTTGTAGCATAGGTTACAGGGTCATTTATAGCCCTTGTCACCATTTCCTCTGTGTCTTCGTAAAACAAGCTGCGCCCATTGTCGTAGAGCGGGTAGAAAGATTCGCCGTGATTGCTCATTTTTATGGCTATATTGGAAAGATGCCGGTCGTCCTGCCTTGTAATAAAATCAAGCAGAATCATGCGGGCAATGTCATCTTTATACTGCGGGCGGACTGAAATCAAGTTTTTATACTCATTGTCTGAACGCTGACCACCAAACAATCTGCGAAAGTGTATAATATATTCTTTTGAAAAATCATAAAGAAAAGCAGAAAAAACAGTATTTATATCTGTGCGGTATGCGGGACAACATGGGATACCTAATTTTTCCGCCAGTAAGTATACAGCAACTTCGGATTCCACATCAGTAGTAAGCGGGCTTATGCGCTGTTTGTAAATCCCGTACTGCCCGTTATACACACCATAACGCTTGATGTTATAACCCTCCGGCGTGTCAATACTGTCGCCGGTGAGGTCAATGCGCTGGTGAAACACAGAGTCGAAAACATCTGTTATAACCGTTTCAAGCCGTTCGTCTTCGGAATTTGCCACCCAAAGTAAATCTTTAGGATGAATACCGCGTGTGATTTCGGCAATACGCAAAACATCATAGTTTGACAAACCGCAACGAAACAAAATCCGTTCAATGTCGCGGCGGTCACGGCTAACGACACGCTCTGACAGAAATTCGGTGTATTGCTCCGACACCCATGCACTTGTTCCGTTAGTATAAAGTGATACGACTTCATTAAATTTTGGTTGCGTAAAATTAACGGCGTTCGTGCCGGAAATTTCGCCTATGACTTCATTTTCCCATTTCAAGAAGCGGTTAATGTATTTATCGCTCAAAGTTAATTACCTCTCTCGCTTTATATAAATATAGTATAGCATGTTTCGGGAGGATAGTCAATATTTATTGTTTTCAAGGGTGAATTGAAAAAAGAAAAGGATTGACAAATCAAGCCTAATACGATATAATCAATATAAAGCTAAAGCAAAAAATACCGACAGAAAGCGGCGATAAAACATTGAAACAAAATTTAGATTTAAGGCATCTCACTTGGAATCGTGCGGCGGGGAGTGTGGCTTCAGACGGAGTTTATCTGAAAGCTGAAGAAAATACCAATGATGGCAAACAGTACTTTAAATTGTCAAACTATGACACATACCGCGGCGTGTTTGGGCATGAAACTTTTAACGAGCTGATAGCCTTTCGGTTGGGGAAAACTCTCGGATTTAATGTACCCGAATGTGAGTTGCGGAAATGTTTTGTTTGCGTGGACGGCAAAGAATTTGAGGCGTATGTTTACATTGCCCCGTCTTTTAAACCCGAAAAGGTTAGTCGAGAAGCTTTTGATAAATTTTATGAACAGAATCGCACGTCAGATGAGACGCCATTGGATTTTTGCAAGCGGTTCGGTTGGGCAGATGATATTTACAAGATGTTTATTTTTGATTATTTGATTATAAACAGAGATAGGCATGGCGCGAATTTAGAAGTTTTCAAAAACGGTGGCGGTAAAACGCTTTCGCCATTATTCGACAATGGCGTGTCGTTTGTTTTTCTTTACACCGAACCCGATTCGGATTTGAAGACTTTTGACGATTTGGCAGACCTGCCTGTTAATAATTTTATCGGCACGCGGAGTTTGCAAAAAAATTTAGATTTTATTGACAAAAAATTATTCTTCAACCCTTTGCCATCGAACATAGAAAAGCTGTTGTTTTATGGGCTTGAGGGTGTCTTGCCGGAAAGGTATTATAAAAAAATTTTAGAGATTATAGAAAAGAGGTGGGAGAATGTTAAAGACTTTCGGCTTACATGACGATGCGCTTGGCAGGCAGGTTGGGATTTTTCGTTATGATGATGATAACAAGCGGTTTTCGATGTCCTTGTTTCCGAATATTCCGACTGCCGACCTCCCGCTGTCGTTGGAGATTTTCGCGGGGAATGGTAAATATGAGCTTGATTCCGCTGATGTGACGACTTGGATTCGCGGGCGTATTTGCCCTTCGGGGCGGCAGAATATAGGCTCGATATTGAAAGAATTGGAATTGGAAGAATATGATGAATTTGGCATTTTAATGCACACGATGGCGCGTTGTGATAAGGATGAGCTTTATTTGTCAGAGTAAAAAAACTGCCCACCGTTTGAATGAACCGAACCATAAAAAACAGACAATAGAAAAAAAGCACCTCCTGTTGTATAATAGAAACAACAGGAGGTTTTGCTTTTCTTTGTACTTTCTTAAATCGGGGCGGCGTTTTTAATTTTTAGTTAGTCTGTAGATTTTTCTCTGCGCTTTTTGGTTTTGTGGGTAAAGAATACCGCGCCGCCTGCGAGCATTGCCGCTGTAAAGGCGAAAGTCGCCCCCAAGCTGATTGTTACCGCTGTGTGCGGATTAGTTTCGTCACTTGCGGTTCTTTCGTTGCCTGCGGGGATTGTTTCCATTCCCTCCGGTGCTTCTTCTGCTAAGACATAGTACGAAGCATGGCTGATTATGAACTCAACAGAGCCGTCGGCGTTCAACTTAACCTTGCCCATATCGGTAACTTTTCCGTCATGGTCAACGTGGAACAACTTGACATTATCAGCGTCAATTCCCGCTTCTTCAAGCTGTTCGGAAGTAAAGTTAAACTTGATTTCAAAGCCAAACTCACCGCTGAAATTCGGGGTGATTATAATTGAGTTTTCGGGGATTTTCACGCCGTCAATATTTTCCGCATGACTTGTCAAGTAGATGTCAAAATTCAAGTCAATTGCGATTGCATTAGGGCTTATGCTGTCGGCTAAAATCGTAAACTCAAAGCCGCTTTCAAGTATAACTGTAACATCTTTTCCGCTTGCGGCGATTGCCTGTAACATCTCGGCTGTGATAATTGTGTTGTTGGTTTCCGAGAGGTCAATCACGGGGTTTTCTGTTTCGAGGGCTTCAATAATTGTTTCGTCGCCTATATATTCAACGGGCGGTGTCGGGTTGGTGTCCTGTGGAGTTGTTGGGTCGGTATTCGGGGGTTTAGGTTGTGTAACTGTTACCGTAGCCGTGCCGAATTTAGTTGTGTCAAAAGTTGAGGTTGCCGTAACTGTTAATATATCAGAATCTTCATCATCAGCTACCGAAAGCAAACCGCTTGAATTTATCGTTGTGTCAGAGCTGTCATTGCCCGTAACTTCCCATATTACCGTTGGTGCGAGGCTGTTTGTTGTCGCAACTTCCACGTCGAATTGTTGCGTTGTACCTATTTGAACATCTACAGTCGAGGGGCTAACCGTTACGCCTCTTACTTCCGCAATGGGTTCCTCATCGGTTATGACATACTCGCCGCCGGATTCCACATAAAAATGCACATACCAATCGTCATTTACGACGGCGCGGGTGCGTGGTTGGGGAACATCGTTACCGGGAAAATCATCGGGGCTAATCAAAATATCCCCTGCCAAGCCTTTGGAAAACATATAGGGATAGCCGCGGTCGTCAATTATGAAATTGGGTGGTGTTATTACTTTATAGCTGTTTGAGGTTGGGCTATAGGTGTAAAACTTTAACGCACTTGGATCTCTCGGCAAAGCAACCTTTACAGCCACGCGGAGTTCCCCGCCGAACGTGCCTTGTTGCGCTAAGATTATGCTTGCCGCATAATTTTCAGCAATGAAACGAGTATTTTCTGCTCTGGAAACTGAAAGATTAATATTCCCCGTAGTATTCCCCGAAGGATTCCCCACGTCAGCCTCATTCACAGAAAGCTTCCCCTCAGCCGCCGCATTGATATATGTCGAAGGTAAATACATACGCGCAAAAACCGCACCGTTTTCATCGAGCGAATCGGCATGTATCTCCAAGTCCACATCTGCATTTTGCGCTATAGTCATCATAGATGCCAAAGCAGTCTGCGATATAGTTGAGGCGTTAGTAAATTCCACCACGGCGGGCAGGTCGGGAGGCGCAATAGCTACTGCGGTATGGGCAGCGGCAACGGCAAACTCGTTGGTTATTGCGTTTACAGTTATTATGTTGTCATGTGAGGCATCTTCAACAGACGCCCATGTAACAGGGATAAATCCCGTGGTCGTATCTCTCACATAGCCTATGCCGTGTTTATCGCCCGAGCGAGTCCATACAGCGATTACGTCCGCGGGAGTGACGTTTATTCGATCATTTCGACCATAACCTATATGGTACTTTTGATCAATTTTAGAGAGATATGAGTCAGTGCCTGTAAGTTCTACGATTACCGCCGTATCGTCCGGCGACAGATTACCCGTGACTCTTGCGGCAGATCCGTCTATGAGTACTGCCGAACCGCCCGACACGGAAATTTCGGCGTTGACGAGAATTTTTGGGATAGGGTCATCGTTGAGAAAGCCGCTTGTAATTTCCAGCGAGCCGCCGCCTGTGACGTTTATCACAGACCCTTTATACCCTGCGCGCCAAATAACTTTTGATGTTGCGGGAATGTTGAGCGTGATTTCTTTGTCGCCGTTGTCGACGTAAGTAACTATGCGGGTCTGTCCGTCAGGGTAGTATTCTGCTTCCCTATAGCCGTCAATGGTGACGGTGGAGTTTGCGGGGATGGCGAGTGTGCCGCTTGCGCCTGCTTCTATGGTGACGGTTTCGCCGTCGTTGGCAGTAGGCGGGGTTTCGCTATCCCACCATGTTTTGTCCACCGCCCAAACAGTCATCGGCACGGCAGGGATAATCGCGAGTGTTAGCGCAAGGGTAATTACCCATGTAATGGCTTTTGAAAATGTTTTCTTGTTCATGTGAATCCTCTTTTGAGTTTTTGCTTTGGTTTCATTGCTTATATATAATAAATATAGTATATTATAGCATGAATTAAGGGAATTTGTCAAGAAAACTTTTGGGGCTCGCGAACAGAGCTATTATTTTATCGGAACAACCGCCCCATGATAGTTATCTTCAATATAACTTCTTATTTCATCGCTCTGCAATACGCTTATAAGCTTTAAGACAGCGGGGTCGTTTTGATTATCGGCACGGGCGGCGACTATATTTGCATAGGTTACGGCGGCTATGGATTGCTCGGATTCAACCACCAAAGCATCTTGTACGCTCAAATTCCCGCTGATAGCATAGTTTCCGTTAATAACCGCTATATCTACATCGGGGAGCGAGCGAACCAATTGTTCTGCGGCGATTTCAATAATCTGAAAATTTCTGCTGTTTTCTTTAATATCTTGAATAGTCGCTTTAATTCCAACGCCGTCTTCAAGTTCTATCAAGCCCGCATCTTGGAGCAAAATCAATGCCCTTGCCTCGTTGGTTACATCGTTGGGGACGGCGATTTTTGCACCATCGGGCAGTTCGGACAGAGCCTTAGTTCTCCCTGCGTATATCGCAAAGGGTTCGTAATGAACCATTCCTATTGATACCAAATCGGTGTTGTTCTCTCGATTGTAATCTTCAAGATAGGGCAGATGCTGAAAGAAGTTTACATCTAAACTCCCCTCGGCAAGAGCGATGTTAGGCGTCACAAAATCGTCTATGATGACAACCTCTAAAGCTATACCCTCGCTTGCCAATATAGGCTTAACCTGCTCTAAAAGTTCGGAATGAGGGGTGAGCGATGCTCCTATTTTCAAAGATGATGAATCCCCGCCCGTCGGACTTCCGCAACCTGCGAAAATCCCCGCTGTTAATATTAAGCTTAGTAATAATGCTATTTTTTTCATGATAAATTTCCTACTTTCTTTTTAATATTGATAAACGCATACCTGCGTCTTGGAATACCTGCACTATGATTACGAGTATGGCTACAGTACAAATAAGCACATCGGTCTGATACCTGTAATATCCGTATTGTATAGCTATTGCACCGATTCCGCCGCCGCCGATAAATCCTGCCATAGCCGAATAACCAAGTATTGTCGCTAAATTAATCGCCGCCCCTAAAATCAGGGAGGGTGAGGCTTCGGGTAGCAGAAAGCTTGTTATTATTGTCATGGGAGAAGCCCCCATAGACTGTGCCGCTTCAATAATGCCGCTTGGTACCTCCTCAAGCGATGATTGCACCATTCTTGCAACAATAGGAACAGCACCGACTGTCAGAGGAACAATAGTTGCCGCTGTCCCGATTGAAGTGCCGACTATAAACCTTGTTACCGGGATTAGCAATACTAAAAGTATCAAAAAAGGTATCGAGCGTAATATGTTTATTATAACTCCGAGTACAGCATTAACGGGGCGGTTTTCCAAGATATGATTTTTCTTAGTTACTACCAATAAAACTCCCAGCGGCAGACCGATTATGTAGGCAAGAACAGCCGCCGAAAAGGTCATTATAAGAGTTTCTAAAACTCCGTTCCATATAAGTTTCCACATTTCAGGACTCATAGTCGCCCTCCTTTACTTCAGATAACACAACGCCCTTTTGCTTCAAATAAGAAAGTAGCTTTTCAGCCGCCGCATCATCTTTAGGTAATTCCACAATCATCTGCCCATAGCCTATGCCGCCGACACTATGAGTGTTGGCAGAGAGGATATTGACTGTCTCTCCTGTTTCTCGAACCAAATTTGCAATAACAGGCTCACTTGCCGCCATGCCGTCAAACACTATTCTGATACACCTTTTGTCCGTCATATAAAAAGGATTAAAGCCGATATTTTTCTCCTCGGGATAAACTAATTGCCTTGCCGCCTTAGTTTTGGGGCTTTTGAAAATATCGCTGACGTTCCCTATCTCGGCTAATTTGCCCTCGCTCATAATAGCAACCCTATCGCAAATTTTCTCTATTACTGCCATTTCATGAGTTATTATAACAATAGTAATCCCTGTTTTTTTGGTAATGCTCTTTAAAAGCTCTAATATTTCCCCTGTCGTTTTAGGGTCGAGTGCACTCGTAGCCTCATCACACAGCAGAACCTTGGGCTTCGCGACAAGAGCCCTTGCAATCGCAACCCGTTGCTTCTGCCCGCCTGAAAGCTTAGAGGGATAGCTCTTTTCTTTATCCGAAATGCCAACGGTTTTGAGCATATCTCTTGCCTTTGTTATCATATCTTTCTTTGCCGTTTCCCCTGCAATTTTAAGAGGAATAATAACATTATCTAAAACTTTCTTTTGGTTAAGCAGATTGAAGTTTTGAAAAATCATACCTATAGAATGTCTTACTTGCCGCAAACTCTTAGAACTCAAAGCCGCCATATCCTCGCCGTCAAAGAAGATTCTCCCGCTCGTTGCGGATTCTAAGCGGTTTAAGGTTCTGACAAGTGTGCTTTTTCCCGCACCGCTCATGCCGATTATGCCGAAAATCTCGCCCTCATATATTTCAAAACTGACATTATCTATCGCCTTAACTTCAAGGCTTTTATCGCCGAAAGTTTTAGATACATTTTCAAGCTTGAAAATCGCTTTTTGTGTAACGTCCAATTTTATAATTCACCTCTAATACATATTTAACATATATATAATGTATGTTTTTATTATACAGCATAATTTTATCTTTGTCAAGGGGGTTTTAAGTTTTTTTAGCATGGGGCGTTTTTGAAAAATTGCTTGACAAACTGAAAATCATCTGTTATAATGATAAGTGATAAGACCCCCCACACCTCTCTGCGCTTCGGTGCATGACGTGTCCAATGGGGGGATGCTTTTTTACTTAGGAGTAATCTAATGGAAACAAGAGATGTTAAACCGCCACTGAAATTCACAGAACAGCTTGATTTGCTCGTTGGTAGAGACTGTGATGTGGGGGACGTGCAGAAAGCCATAGCGATTTTAGAAAAAGTCAATTATTACCGATTGTCAGCCTACTTTTTGCCGTTTAAGGACGGCGACAAGTACATCAAGGGAACAAAACTTAAAACCGTTTACCAACGTCATGAATTCGACCGGGAGTTGAGTTATCTGTTGTTTGGCGTTATTGTTTCGCTTGAGCTATGATTGCGTACCCAAATCGCTCATTAACACATTGACTGTCAAATATTCACAACAAATTTTTATCCGTATCTTGCTTAATTACAGCTCTCATATTAGCCAAACTCTGCTCTGCCGTTAAAAATTCACCGCCGGATTTGCGGTAATTTATCGCTTCACGGATAACAGAATTGCGGTCAACACTATGCTTCACAGCAAAAGGAATACCGCCCGCTTCCATAGAGGCAATCAGAAACATTCGTATTGCCGTTGAGGTGTCAAGCCCCAACGAGGAAAAAAGCATATCCGCAGAGTCCTTTAATTGATCGTCAACCCGCACCTGAATTGTTTTTGCCATAAAAATCCCCCATTTCATTGCTGATATATTACTATTATATTATAAATGCAATGAGTTTTCAATAGATGGACAAAAAAATAAGAACGCCCAAAATCGTCCTTATCCTCCTCTTACCCCCAAATTCCGATACAAAGTATCCTTCTTAATCCCTGTCAACTCCTCAATTTCCCTGAGAGAATGTTGCCCCGTATTATACAACTTGACAGCCCTCTTAACCTGCTCCGCGCTCTTTTTAGGTCTGCCGCCAACCCGCCCTCGCGCTCTGGCGGCTTTCAGTCCCTCCATAGTTCTGTCGGCGATGCAGTCCCGCTCAAACTGCGCGATTGCCGACATTAAAGTGAACAAAAGTTTCCCGGTTGGCGTGTTTGTGTCGATGGATTCTTTTAGTGAAACTAAGTTTACATTTTTACTTTTGAAAAGCTCAACTAATTCAATTAAATCTTTGGTACTCCTACCGAGCCTTGAAAGACTTTCAATCACAACAGTATCACCATCAGTCATGCGGTCGAGCATTTTAACAAGCTCCGGGCGGTCGCGTTTCTTTCCGGTAATTTTCTCGTTGTAAATTTTGTCAACTCCGTAATTTTTCAAGGCGTCAAGTTGACGGTCAAGATTTTGCTCCGCCGTAGATACACGGGCATATCCGAAAATGTAGTTTTTCATGTTTGGGGATTCCTTTCTCAAAAACGAATGAGTAACGCGAGTTAGATTTTGCTATGAGTTTTGCGAAGAAAACACCCCCGAAAATGACACTTTTGGAGGTGTTTTTCAAGCTTTGAATTTCTTAGCAAAAACGAACGTTTTTGCGATGTTAAGTTAATTTACTATAATATACCCACAATCCTCAAAGAGACAAGCCAATGGAAGGAGTTCGACCGGCTCGCGGTTTACGCAGAGCGGGCGAATCCTGTAATTGGCAGGTCGACTTGGAAAAGAGCAAATCTAAATTGATCCCGGAGGGCCTGTGGCCCGGAGCGGATCTGTTTGGATTTGCGACGTTGTAACAATGCCGCTGCTTTGGGTGAAACCGCAAAGCACCATAAACGGTTATGGTTATACATTGTGGGTATTTGGTTTTACGCCGCCGCAAGAACCATGTCGTAAGCTCTGTCAATCAGCGGATTTCCTTCAATTGTTTTGCCTAACATATTCTCTTGATAATTCGTCGTCTCCCTCAAAGGTTTTGCGTGTGTCGCGAAATCGGAAACAGCGCAGATAAAACGGTAGCCGTTTTTTCCTACATGACTAAGGTCGGGAGCATAGAAATAGCGGATTCTCAAATCATCACGAATTTTATTAATGTTTCTTTTATGCAAATCCGAACCCTCATCATTAACAGGAAGTAACATATTGATATACTCCTCAACCCTTGAATCCGACAAAGAGATACTTGACAAATTGTCAAATTCTTCGGTAAGATTAGACATATAGTTTTGTGCTAACATCAGCGTGTTATGCGCCTCGTTCATTTTACTTGACAAATTTCCTACATGAATAGTTGACCAACTGCGTTTTGTGCCTGCCAAAGCAAGGTTTAATGTGTTTTGACACACAACCCGAATCGGCGTCATGGCGACCTTTATACTGCCGTTTCCGTCGTGAGAATTGCTGAAAACAAGATAGGGTTCAATATGCTCATCCTGAATCATGTACTCATTCGGGTCTCTTTGTCAAGGACAGTTTAAGAAAAAATTTCTTTTTCTGCGGCTTTTAATATAATCCTTTCAATTTTTTGTCGGGGATTTTCCTTTGCTGTCGGGCTAAAATGGCAAGTGACCTCATAGGTTGTCCGCCCGATTTTCTGCTTGAATGTCGGCGGGGTAGGGTTGGCGTTCACGGCGGTGTTTTCTTTGTTCATAGTATTAAAACCTTTCCTAAAAATTTTTATTGACATTTTAACGGTGATATGTTAAAATGGTTAAGAGTTTGTAAAAAATAAAACAAAGGGAGCGGATTGTAATGGATGAAAATAATAAAATTCAATTGTTTGAGGACAAGCGTATTCGTATGGCATGGGACGAGGAAAACGAGGAATGGTATTTTTCCATTGTTGACGTTGTGGCGGTGCTTACAGAACAACCCACACAGCGCGGGGCTACTTTATACTGGGGTAAGATAAAACAACGGCTAAACGAGGAAGGTTCTCAGTTGTTGACAAATTGTCAACAACTGAAATTGAAGGCGGCTGACGGCAAGCGTTATAGTACTGATGTAGCCAATACCGAACAGCTTTTACGCATAATTCAGTCTATTCCCTCGCCCAAAGCCGAGCCGTTCAAAATGTGGCTTGCTCGCGTGGGAAGTGAGCGGATTGACGAAACGATTGACCCCGAATTGACGATTGAACGCGCTTTGGTTACATACCTCAAAAAAGGCTACACTCGTGAATGGATTAACCAACGACTGCAAGCCATTCAAGTGCGAAAAGAACTCACGGACGAATGGGACGACAGAGGTGTTAAGCAGGGTTTAGAATATGCCATTTTGACCGATGAAATTTCAAAAGCGTGGTCGGGAATGACTACGCGCCAGTATAAAAATTTCAAGGGATTGAAAAAGGAAAATCTCCGCGATAATATGTCAACCCTTGAACTTGTTTTGAATATGCTTGCAGAAGCCACGACAACCGAAATATCAAAAACGGTGAAGCCGAAAAACCTAACTGAAAACAAAAATGTTGCGAAGCGCGGCGGTCAAATAGCAGGCGATACACGCAAGGCAATTGAAGCCGACACCGGTAAGCCTGTTATAACCTCGGATAATGCAATGGATTTTTCAAGGCTTATCACCGATATTATTGAAAGTGATGTTGGTAATAGCGATGATGAAAATTGAGTGTTTATAAAAGCCGTCTGCTCCACAATGCAGACGGCTTTCTCTATCCCCCAAACAACCCCACAACCCTTAAAACAACATCAAACAAAACCAACAAAGGCGCGGCATAGTACATCAAATCCCGCCATTCTTCTGCCTTGAAAATATTCTTTGTGGCGGCTTCTGTTCGCCGAGCCGCCTTGTTACATTCGGCGGCGGCTTTTTCAATAGCTTGCTCAATCTTAAATGCCTTTTCGCCAATATGCTTTTCATAATCCTTAAAGACTTCCTCTTGCTTTTGTTGCAGGACATAGTAGACTTTATTATACTGTCTGTCAATTTCACCTTCCACCCTTGAATGATACACGTTTTGTAGGCTTATTGTTTTCGCCTGCTGTTCGTTCATCGTCCTTAACTCGTTTTGTGTAGCGGTCATAAAATCGGTCAAGACTTTGCACATTTCTTCCAATGTCGCTATCAAGATTGTTACTTGAAGTTTCCCCTCTGTTTGGTTGAAATTTTGCTCTTGCAATATCATAGCTTTCTTCAATAGACGGTGCACTTCTTCCTGTGGTGTCAACGGTGTTTGCGGTGTCGCTTGTTCTTCCTGTTCTTGCGGTTTCGATTTGATTCGCTCTACTATGCTCTGCGGTTCGGGTTGCTTTCTTTGTAAGCTCATAATTTATTCCTTTCACGGTGAAAAGTTCACCTAATTTACTTCCCCTAACAGATACAAGGTTATTATTTTTATCCTTGGGGGCGACACTTTCGCCTTGTATTCGGGGTGCTTGTAGGATATTGTGTTACCCTTTAATCGGGTTTCAACATTCCAGTTTTTCAATAATGCCTTAACGACATCATCAAGCGTTTTATTTATTGGGTCGGCAATCTCTATTTTTATCACTTCCTTTAATTCATCTTTGAAAGTTTCAACGCCCCGCTTTTTCATTTCTTTTTCAGCCAAGCCCTCACGCTCTTTTGCGGTTTCAAGGTCGTTGTTGTAAAAGCTATCTCTTGCAGAATTAACAAGCCCATTTTCAAGGCAAATCTCACCTAAAAACTCCGACATTTTGTATAAGTCTTTCTTGTTTCGGCGGTAACTTCTGCCTGTGTTCATATTGCAGTTGCTTATAACAAAATGCGCGTGTATGTGTTTGGTGTCGGTGTGGACGGCAAAAAAAACCTCGTGACCTTTTGAATGTGCAAATTCCTCTGCAAACTGCCTTGCAATCTCGAACGCTTTCCGATAACTTAACTTGTCATTATCTTTCGGGCTGAATGAAATTGACATCTTGTGTGCCAATATTTCATTTTCTTTCAATCTTGAATAGCTTTTACCGTTCAGCTTGCGAGTAACAAGAATGTTGTTTGCAAAGTTATCACGCTCACAACCGAGAGCGGTGTATAGGTCGGGGGCGGTCTTTACAATGCCTTTTTCTTTTTGCTCCTTTTGTTTGCCGAGCATATAGTCAACACTTGCTTTCAACGAGCCGACAGACTTGCAGGGCTTGTAACTCACTTTTACATTTCCAAAAGCCATTATTTAACCTCGCTAATTTCAATCGGTGGCTTGTCTAAAAATGCTTTTAATCTTTCCATAACTTCGGTGTATGACTTGTGCATACTTGCTATTTCGTTCTCTGCCTGTTGTAAATATCCGCTATTCGCAAGTACGGCTATTTGATTTAGATTTACCCCTATTTTCCGTAACTCACTATACAGAGAATTTATTGCTTGACTGAAAGAAAAAACCTTGATAGTCGAGCCGTGCAACAGTCGGACAAAGTAATCAACTTTTGACAGCTTGCAAGCCTTATATTTCTTTTCCCATATTGCATATTCTTCGTCAGATAAGCGAACGGAAAAGGGGCGGTTGCGTGTTCTATTTGGCATAAAAAATGCACCTCCTTTTGTGCAAAAAATGGCGGCGGTAGTAACACTAAAGTTACTACGCGCCGCGCCAATCTCCCCGCAGGGGAAAAGCGGGGTTCTTAGGGGCGGCAGCCCATAAGCAGGAATATAGGTGGCTTGCCACCTGTACTTCCTGCATATCCCACAAACACTCAGCATTGTTGAGGGTTTGTGGGGTTCGTTCCCCAATCGCTAAAAGCGATTGGACGGCGAAAGCCGCCGTTGTTTTTGCTACATTTCATAAGAGCAGAAACAACAAAAGCCGTTAAAGTGGTGAACACTTTTACGGCTTTCATATCGCTGAAACTGCGCAGGGTTATTCTTCGTTTTCGCCCTCGCTTGTTTCTTCTTTATTGGCGGGTAAATCTTCCGCTTTGCTATGGCGGTTTTGCTTGTTATAGATTTTCAAGATTTCCTCTAACTTCTTTTGGAAATCCTTGTTTGACAATTCCGCTTTCTCGTCAATCAGTTTTTCCGCAATCGCCCCTCGCTCTCTGTGCCGTTTATCACGCTCCTTTCGTTCCTCGGCTTTTTGCTGTTGTAGAAGCCGCCTTAATTCGTCTTGCTGTTCTTGCTTTTTGGCTTGGGCTTCTGCGATTTTTTGTGCTGTGGTTTTTTTCATGATTTGTACCTACTTTCTTTTTTATTTTTTGGATATAAAAACGCCCTCATAAAATGAGAGCGGATTTATTAACTATTTTCAGTTTAATTTAGAAACACATATATCGCGATATTTCAACGTTTCAGGGTCATTTGGGTCTATTTTAAGAGCTTCATCATAAAGAGTAACCGCTTTTTGAATATCTCCTTTACCCCAATACGTCCAAGCTAACCCTCGTCTTGCTGAAATATCATTAGGATTAAGTGTAATAGCTTTTTCATATTCTATTGTCGCTTCATTCCACCTCCCCTCGTTTCCAAGTTTCGCTCCATTTTCACGGTGAATTTCAAATTGTGACATAGTTTTTGTTCCTCCTACAAATATTTTTTATTATGGATTAAAAATTCCTGCGCTTTCCATTGTGCGGGAAAAGGGCTTCCTTTATTTTCAACAGCCGCTAAATATGCAGAAGCATTTGCCGCCGCTGATGAATTTTCGGCAATATCTTTTAGCAAAGCGGTGTTTTTATTATCGTTTTGAATACTGCTACTTATGTTCGCCATACGCTCCGACATAACTCGTTCCATATTTGAAATACCGGAAGAAATACTATCCCCCATATCAACAATATTTTTAGAAAGACTATCTCTCATATTTTGAATACTTCCTGTTATACGTTCCCCCGATTCATAAATAGCAGATTGAGTATTAATATTATCATTATGTAGTGTATGAAGTTGCTCTATTTGTTTTATGCTCAATAAAATTTGATTCTGTTGATTTTTCATTATTGTTCCAAGCATATTCTTGATTTCTGAAGTATCTAATCTTGAAAGAGCATATTTAATATCATACTCGTCTGATGCTTCAGAAAGAAAGTCATAAAGATAGCAGACTGCTTGTGCATAACGATAAGGTTTTGGGATTATTTTTTCAGAAGCGTACAGAGCGTTGAGATTCTTTTTTGCTTCTTCTAAAACATTATTATACTCGGCTACTTTATGATTTTTCTCTATACCCCAAGCGTTAAAATCATTATGCCATTGCTCTTTATCTTTTTCATATTTAATAAGTTGGTTTTTATAATTTTCATTGTCGTTTCTGTTATTACTTTCGTATTCGTCAAGTTTGTTTCGGTAAATATCTTTTTTTCTGTCAACCTCAGCTTTTACTCTTTCCCATTCTTTTAATTGCTTTTTATAATTGTTATATTCGCTTTCATAAGTTCCTTGAACAGAAGAATTGTTTTTTACCGATACAGCGAACCCCGTAATAATACCAATAAAATAATAAGTTGGTAATATCACGAGAAACGGCTTTGTTAATCCGAATAAAGCTAAAATGCCGCAAGCCCCGACAATAAATGATTTTATCCCTTGCCAGACACCGTAAGCACCACCATTATAATTCATATCTCCGCCGACTAAAACAGAGTATAACCCCGCCAAGCAGATAAGTATACCACCAAACAATAATAAAATCGGGTTTTGCCATTGCCAAACAATAGGGTTACCGGAAATTATATTAAACCATAATGTTGAAAATGCAAACAAAACAATTAAAGCTACTATATTTACCCATATTTCATCTGCACACCAAATTATATCTCCCCAAAACGCCCTAAAGGAAAACACCTTTTTTGAATGCTTTAATGGGGGTTGCGGTTTGTCTCCCACATTCGCCTGCCAAACGACTTGCGGTTTCTCGCGAATAGTCGCTATCGGTTGTTGCGGTTCTGCTCTAAATTTTGAATTGTTCAGAGCGGATACCTTTTCTTGAATTTGTATTATAAATAATTCAAGCCCTTGTGCAGTTAATAAATACTCGACTTCGTGTTCTCGTTTAGTCATTGTTTACTCCCAATCAATATGTTTTTATATACATGGCGGGGCAGATTTCATAATAGCCTAACCACGATATGCTTGTGAAATAAAGTCGTCTATGTTCCACCCCTGTTGCGAAAATCCTCTTATCGACATATAGTTAATATAAAAATATGTTCCGTCATCACTTTTAGAAATTTGAACAAGGATTTCGCCTCTCGGCGAATCGCCCCTAAATTCAACCGCTTTTCCCAAATATCCGCTGACTACCGACCATGATGTTTTAGTGCAATAATTTTCGAGTAATTCTCCATAAGTAATGCTGACACTACCTAAATAATATGTTTCAGTTACAGTTGCGTTTTTAGCTTGACTTTTAAAATTGCTGTCGGGTATTATTTTAACAACTAAAATAACTATAACCGCGATTACAATAACTGCAATAACGCCTGTAATATTTTTGTTTCTCGCCTTAGATACTTTTTGAAGCTGTTCATTATAGTTTTGACTGTTCATATTCCTTATACCTCTTTAATTTTCTGTTATTTTACAATCGGGGTCAAGTTCTAAAAAAATGTCTTTTACTGTACCGACAAGTAAAGCCATTTCTTTTGCATACGGTGCTGTTCCGTCATCGTTATATTTTGGAAAAGAAAATGCCGCAACAGTTCTTGAATTATCATCATTCGTGATTTTAATCTGTGCAATCGCCATAGGTGCGTTTATTTCTAAATATTTCAATGATGTAATTCCGCAACCGAGTAATACAGAATCATCTGTTCGACCACATATCCACTTTATCTTTAACGCCATTGCAGATGTTTCAGAGGGGAATCTACTCAGAAATTCGGAGATTATTTCTTCCTTATCTATAGTTGTATTAAAAGAAATGTTCGTATTTAAAATTTCTCCTGCTAAATTACGGCTTCCGCTGTATACTACATTGTTTACCGTATTATGTAATGCGTTTTCAATCGCACGAACCACAAAAAATGCGACTGCAAATCCGGCAACGCCTGCAACAAATGCGAGTATAATATTTGAGTCTGTTTTAGCATAAACAAATATTCCCAATAGTGCCGCCGCAACCCCGCCTACGGAGTAAGAATATGTTCTTCTCATACTTTTGTCCTCAAATCCCTTTCTTTCCGTAAACCTGTACCTTTACGGAAAAGCCCTATTCACAAGATTCTCTCCCCGAAAACCTCAAAAAATTTATATTTTTGACAAAAAAAGCTTGACAACAACCATATAATATGGTAAAATGGCAGAAACGAAGTAAGGTTCGTAAAGGTACACCTTTACGAACCTTACTTTTTCCCGCGTTTCGCCCGATGTTCTTTCAAAAGCTGATAGAACGTAGTTTTTTTCAATCCTGTCCGCTCTAAAGCTACCTCAAAACGGATTTCCCCACGCTCCCACAGCTTCACGACTTCGGCAAAGTTTTCGGGACACCTTTTCGGAGGACGTCCGAGATGAACCCCGCGCTTGCGAGCCGCCGCAATGCCCTCCGCTTGCCTTTGGCGTATGTTATCACGTTCATTCTGTGCCACGAAAGACAACAATTGCAACACCACATCACAAATCACCGTCCCGATTAAATCCCCGCCATGCTTCGCCCGTGTGTCCAAAATAGGCATATCGAGAACGGCAATGTCAACACCTTTTTCCTTCGTGAGTATGCGCCACTGGTTTTGAATTTCCTCATAATTTCTGCCGAGTCGGTCAATGGATTTAATGTAGAGCAAGTCCCCGCTTTTCAGCTTTTTTACAAGGACTTTGTATGAAATGCGGTCGAAGTCTTTGCCCGATTGCTTGTCGGTGTAGATGTTTTCGGACGGGATTTTGAGTTCTTGCATTGATAATATTTGTCTATCTTCGCATTGGTCGGCGCAAGATACGCGAATGTAGGCGTATTGTTTCATAGGCTGTTCCTTTCTTTTTCGCTTTTTTAAAGAATACCATAAAAAATAGGCACTTCAAAAGTACCTATTTTAATATTCATTTGTTACTTATTACCCCGCCAGTTCCGCTTTCTTTTTCCGCTTATACTCTCGCATATACACACGTTGTTTCTCACAATGTTCGGGATTAAGCCGCTTTTTATCATTGTTTATTTTGTTTCGTGCTTTTTCTTTTACAATAAAATCGTTATAAACTTCCTGTTCCTCTGCTGTTAATTCAAACCCATTTTTATATTTTTCAACAACATCTTTTTGTAGTATTCGCGGCAGTTTCGGCGGAGTTTCTGCTTTGATTTTGTGCCGTCTTGCTTTCGCCTGTTCGGTCTTTTTATCTTGCCACGCTCGGTATACTGCAAATTCTTCATCAGTCAACGGCAATCCTGCGTAATGCCGCTTGATAATTTGATTTTTTGTGAGCGGTTTTGGTGGTTGCAAGGCTCTTTGTTCGGCTCGTTTTGCCCTTGATTTTTCGTTAATAATTCGCCTTTTTTCTTTGTCTTGTTCCTGTTCTCCGGGGGTTAGTTGCCCTGCTTTCTTTCGGGCGGTGAAATCCTTGTTTCTCTGCTTTGCTATTTCGGTATTAGCTTTTTGCCGTTCCTTTTTGCGTTTGGCTTTCGCCGCCTGTTCTTCCTCTTGGCGTTGCTGTTCCTCAATTTCATACTCGGTTATGAAGTTGACAGGTGTTACAAAATCGCCGATAAAATTGAAATGAATGTCAACCTTTTGTATGCGGTCTTTACCCTTGCCTTGATTGCCCTCGTGAACGATTATTTTTTCAACAAATTCGTTTAACATTGAGGTTGTCAATTCTGTGAAAATAGTGGAGCGTTTCACAAGAGCGATAAATTTGTCAACCTTGATATTATCGGCTGTAAAGTTGTCAAGTTCCTTTTGCATTTCGGCTATATCGGTTTCAAGTTTTGCCTGTTCCTCGTCATAAGATGTCACTAACTTCTTAAAGTGCTTTTCGGGAATACTCCCACTTGCAAAACTCTCATACAGCTTTTTAACAAGTCCGTCAAGTTCAGATATACGAGCGGTATCCCTGCTTATTTTCCTCTTTAATTCTCTAATTGTTTCGCTCTGTTTGTCCTTTGAAACTTGTATAATTTGCTGTACAAATTCGCTCTCATAATCACGAACATAGGCACACGTTTTGCGAATAGCCGACAGTATTAAATTCTCGACAACGGGAACACCGATATAGTGCATTGTACAAGTGTTGTGCAACTGCCGATATGATGAACACGAGTAGGCTAAAATTTCATTTTTATTCTTGCCCTCTTTAGGCGGTTGGTATCTGAAAGTTAATCGCTTTCCGCAATCCGCACAAAAGAGCAATCCCGACAAATGACAAGGCGGAGCTTTATTCTTTCGGGGACGTTTCTTACTCTGCCTTAACCGCTGTACATTATGCCACATTTCGGGGTCAATTATAGCCTCGTGTGTTCCCTCAAAAATCTTCAATTCTTCGGGTTTGGCTTTCCTTTTTTTCTTGGTTTTATAACTTTCGCTAATCGTTTTACCGAGTACGGTATCGCCTATATACTCCCGCTTTTCAAGTATATGTGTTATTGTTTGAGTTGACCAGCGCGTAGGGTTATGATAAGTCTTACAATGCCTGTTTTCGGGGCAATTCTGCTCGGCATAAGCGGCAGGAATCAGAACACCGTCATCGCTCAAAATATCGGCAATTATTTTAATGCCTTTTCCGTCCATAACAAGTTGATAAATCCGCTTGACTACCTCGGCGGGTTCGGGGTCAACGATTAACTTATTTTTGTCGTTTGGGTCTTTCAAATAACCGTATGGAACACTCCCCGAACATCGCAATCCTTTTTCCATTCTTGACTTGAACACAGCTCTTATTTTCTCGCTTGTTTCCGCAACATGGTACTCGTTAAATACATCTTTGAACATCGCCATAATGTTAAAACCGTTTGCGCTGTCAAGATTGTCATTTGCGGCGATGTAACGCACATTGTACTCGTCAAAAGTGCGCTTAAGAAGCCCCACTTCGATTACATCACGTCCTATTCGCGACTGGTCTTTGAATATAACAGTTGCTACATTTCCCGCCTTGACTTCATCAAGTAAGGCATTTAGTCCCGGTCTTTTAAAGTTCATACCACTAATGCCGTCATCGGCTTGTGTCAACATAAAACCAAAAAATATTTCAAATTATTTTTTAGCGGGCAACGGGGAGTATCATCACATACTCCCCGCCACCCATATTGACTAACCGTGTTTATTCTGTTTTCGCCGCTTCCGTTTGAGTTCCTTTTTCGCAAGTGCCATAAATTTATCGCTGACTTGTTTCGTCCAGTCCATGTTTATTGCGCCGCCGTCATTCACGGAAACGAGTTCGACGCCGTAGTTATCAAACACGCTGATCAATTCATTTGTGTGGAGGAAGTTACGGGCGAGCCGTGAAAGGTCACGGACGATTACACGATTAACCGCTCCGACACGAATGTCGTTCAAGAGCCTTTGCAGTTCCGGCCTATTCAAATCCGCGCCGCTCGCGTTACAATCGCAGTATTCGGCAGTTATGGCATAACCCTTGTCTTTGCCGTACCATTGCAGCATTTCAAGCTGACTTTCTATCACTCCCGTGCCGCCATTAGCGGTGCGGCAATACACTACTGCTCCGTTCATCATGATGCCCTCCGTTTCGTTTTTTTGTCATTGATAAGCCCGGCGATTTTGGCGTACTCGTCGGCATAGTTGAAGATAATCTCAATTCGCTCCGATGAGTAGACTTTAATTCCGCTGATGAGTTCCTCGATGATGGGGCGGGTCAATTCGCTTATGCCGACTTGTTTGCTGAACCGCTCCACGAACGTATTCTCCTGCCCTGTCGATATTTCCATCTCCAGTATCCGGCGTTCAAGTTCGGCGATTTTTCCCTCACAGCTTTTCACCTGCTCATCAGCTTTTTCATTCTCGCGCTGAAAACCCTCCGCAGAGATTGCGCCGCTGTCATACTTTTCCCACAAGTCCAGCTTCGTAGTTTTGGATTTTTCAATCTGCCTTTGAAGCCGGGCAAGATCGTTTTTCATTTTCTCAATGCTCGGTGCTAACCGGTCGGCTTTGGCTTGGAGCTTATTCCGCGCCTCGTCCGCAAAAGCGATCTGCTGTTGCAAAGCGGCAAGCACGGCTTTTTTTACATCGCATTCCGCAATCCAATCCTTTTGACAGCCATAATCGCCCGTGTACCCGGCGGTGTCGCAATGATACTTCACGTCATGGGTGCGCCTAACGGCTTTTAGCGACAACCCGCAATAAGCGCACCGTAGTTTTCTCGAAAATAGCAGCTTGCTTTTGCTCGGTTTATTCGCGGGTACAAACCGCGACGACATTTTTGAGCGGACTTCATCATACTCCGCTTGTGTGATGATAACGGGGATTGCACCGTCCACGACTATCCATTCCTCTTTTGGCACGGCTACAAAGTTCTGTGAGCCGACTTCCGATACGCGATGCCTACCGGTAATCAGTTTCCCCGTGTAACGCTCGTCGCGCAAAATGTTAGACACCATCGAACCGTACCAAAAGTTGGCCTCTCCGTTAGTCCATTGCATCTTGGAACCTTGCTTCACTTTTGTCTGCTGCGCTGTTGTCCTCCCCTCAGTGTTTAGTTGCCGCGCTATTTCGTTCAGCGTCTTGCCTTGCGCGGCAAGTTCGTATATCCGCTTTACTGTAGCGGCAGATTCGGGGTCGATGATGAGCTTATAGCGGTCATTCGGGTCTTTGTTGTACCCGAAGAATCCATAACCTCCGATATGCTTGCCTTGTTTCGCCAGCGTAGCTTTTCCCGAACGCACCTTCTCAGAAAGGTCTTGGCTGTACATTTCATAAATCAGGTTACGGAAAGCAATATCAATGCCGCCCGTTGCCCCATTCAGTTTAGCCGAATCGTAGACATCGTTAATACTGATGAAACGCGTACCCCACGCCGGGAATTTCTGTTCAAGAAAGTCACCGACCTCCAGATAATTCCTGCCCCATCGGGGGAAGTTTGTCAAGGGGGTAAGACAAAGTTTTGCGAAAAGTGGGCGAAATGGCTTGAATAGGGGGTTGGAGAGATTCTGTCGAAAATTTAAGAAAAAGCTTGATAAGCAAACGGATTTATGATACAATATATAATGGAGTTGTATGCAACAAACAAATAGACTAAAACGAGGTTTTAATAATGAGCGAAAAGAAAAACAAACTCACTGTGCAAGGCGAAAGCCGGATAGATGAATCGGCTGTATTTAGCCGTGTTTCTTCGATTATCGAAAATAGAAAGTTCCGTGCTCAGTCTAAAGCTAATCAAGAAAGCATCTTGATGTTTTGGGAAATCGGAAAATATATCGGCTCTGTTTTGCTTGAGGGTCAACGCTCGGAGTACGGTAAACAAATTCTTGTGACACTGTCACAAGAATTACAGGCAGAACACGGTAGTTGCTTTGAGTATTCAAACATTACAAGAATGGTCAAATTCGCCAACCGTTTTCCCGATATTGAAACGATAGCGGAATTTGCTTCACAATTAAGTTGGTCGCATTTTATCGCTTTGTTGCCGCTTAAAACTGATGAAGCGTTTATGTATTACGCCAAAGACGCTTCTTCGAGATTACTTAGCGTTCGTGAGTTGCGAAACCAAATATCACGCAAAGCCTTTGAACGCAAGGAAATTGCTGATACTCAGCTTTCTGAAACGTCAGCTGTTCCGTTAAATATGTTCAAAGACCCATATTTGCTTGACGTTCTCGGCTTAAAAGAAAACTATCTTGAAGCTGATTTAGAAAAGGCTGTTCTTTCAGATTTAGAAGCTTTTATTCTTGAATTCGGACATGGGTTTACATTCGTCAAACGCCAAAAACGAATGACTATGGACGGGGCAGATTTTACACTTGATTTGCTGTTTTATCATCGAATACTTAAACGGCTTGTTGCTGTTGAACTAAAAATCGGAGAGTTTAAACCGTCTTATTCGGGGCAAATGAGGTTCTATTTGAAATGGCTTAACCGCTTTGAACGCCAGGAGGGCGAAAACCCGCCTATCGGTTTAATTCTTTGCACTGAAGCGTGCCGTGACCAAATTGAACTTATGGAACTTGACAAAGAGGGTATTGCTGTTGCCGAATACTGGACTGCAATGCCGCCAAAAGTTGTTTTCGAGAAGAAAATAAAAGAAATCTTTAAGGAAGCGCAAGAGCGTTTAGAACGCCGTAAGATGTTACCGAATAGCGATGTTAAGCGGGATATTGAGTATTTTTATGAAGCGAAAGATGATTCGGATGAATAGGAACGCTTCCTTATTATAAAATATACAAACTAAAGCGAGGTGGGATTATGTTATGGGATGATTTTTTGAAAAAAGCATTAAATGACGATTACGTTAGAAAAAACGGTAATGCTTTTATCGATTTAAAAAGTGTAGATAAACTGGGGTCTGCAAATGAAATTATTATAGCGATGAACCAAGCTGGAATGAGCGATATTAAAACATATTTTATCGAACGTGTTATAGCAGAGAAAGTACCAATGGAGATAGGCACAATTTTTGATATGTGGTATTTAATTAAGAGTTCGCACAGAAATGTTGGGATGTGTGATTCATTATTAATAGCATATGATGTTGATGTTACCGAATACAGCAAATTTTTGGTAATGGAGTATAAAGAAGGAAAATTATACCACTATGACAGTAATTATAGATATATTAATGATAACTATTGGAAGCATTATTATCAAAAAATCAATGGCACTTTAGACGGATACTTTAAAGGTTGGAAATTAGAGCCAATAATTATAGTAGACGACAAACAGATAGATGACAGTAGAATTGCTCCAAAAAGCAATAATAACAACACAGCACAAGCCATAGCATTACCGCTTCTCGAGGTTAAATCGCAAGAAAAAACTCAACCACTTATCACTGAAATGAGCAATCCAAAAAGCGAAAAAGAAAAAATTATAAATGAAGATGTCAACAGAATTAATAAGAAGATTAAAGGTAATTCTTCTTCTATATTATTTTGGGTTTTATTGCCGATTTTGCTACCTTTAATAAAACAAATTTTTGACCTTGATATTCACGCTGATACATCAAGCGTTTTATGGACATTTTCGGTGTTATTCGGTCTTATAGCAGTTTTAATTTGTGCGATAATGATTTTTTCTTTGCGTAGTGACAGAAAAAAAGTATTAGACTATTTGCACAATGATGTTTTTAATATTCCGATAAAATATAAGAATTTGCACTGGTATCATCAACACCGACACCCCTTGACTGACGATGAAATAGAAAAACTTTCAAACCAAAGAAGAGATGAGCGTATACGAAACTTATATACATTTACAGCAAAATACGCTGATGTTGACCCTGCATTTAAATCGTCCATGAACCCTAAAGGAAAACTTTACTCTGTTGATTTACCGCTTTACAATTTCCCTGCTTATGTTTCGTTGCTACTAAAAGGCAAAAAGCACGAATGGATAGTGGTTGCCATTGCGGACGATTCAAGAGTTAAATATTTTTGGGCAAATAAAGGCGGCGACAAATATGGTGTTTCTCTTACTCGTAGTTTTAGCTCGCTCGTTACATTGTGCGAAGACCATAAATGTAATTTACTTATACAACTTCACAATCACCCAAACGACAGTCCTCAATATCAAACTTGTCTGATTCCCAGTGACCAAGATATAAGAAATGCTATGACACAAGCTAAATTTGCCAATAAGAATAAAATAAATTATCTTGATTTTGTTTGCGAGAGAGGGGATTACATTAAATTTTATGAATCATTTTCAATTGATTTTATGCCTATCTCAAATTTCGTCAAAGCAATAAACTGCAAAAACGCCGTTTCTGAAAACGACAATTATTTGTTGCATAAAGAACTTCATGGGCGTTGAGAATTATATGGAGAGCGAACATCTAAGAAAACGATGAAGTTTTAAAAACTCTTCCGTTATTTAGTTTGCACGCAATAGTTATAGTAGTCACGGTAGTTATAAAAATTGGAATAGAATCAAAAATGCGAGGTTTTTATGAAAAAAGGAAAGTATTTCTCAGAGAAAAAGAACAACCATCAATATTCACCAGAGCTTGAAGAGTGTATTGTTGAGGCTTGTCAATACTGCATTGATAATACATTTGTCGAAGATAATGAGGATAAAAAGCTCCATCCGATTATGATGCACGGCATGATTCAAAGCGGTAAAACGAGAGCTTTCACCGGGCTTATAGCTCTTGCCTTTGATAATGGTTTTGATATAGTTTTTATTCTTACCAAAAACAGCAAAGCTCTTGTTCAGCAAACTGCAACACGCATGAAGCAAGAATTCAAGCTTTTTATTAATAATAACGAGATTGTTGTAAAAGATGTTATGAATATCGGTAACGGATTATCAGGTTATCAGCTTGAAAAGAAGCTTATTATAATTGCAAAAAAGCAGCAAGATAACCTTGATAAACTCATACAACTCATAGAAAAATATTCAATACCCAAAAACAAAAGGACAATTATTATTGATGATGAAGCCGATACAACCGGAATAGGTTATGAAAAAGCTAAGAATAAAGACACCGACGACTATGATTTGAGAAAAATAGCCGGACAAGTTAATAATATTCGCGGAACTTTAGACGGCTGCGTATTTGTGCAAGTTACCGCTACGCCTTATGCCTTATATCTTCAACCTGAGTTTGAAAATATGGATAAAATTGAGCCGATAAAACCCCAAAAGACTGTGTTAGTGCCTCCCGGAGAAGGCTATGTTGGCGGAAGACATTATTTTATTGACAGTCAACAAGAAGATAACTGTGCGCAGTTTTTATTTCAAAAAGTAAGTCCTGAAGAACATGAAATTGTTTCAATAATAAAACGCAAGGGCAAAAAATCCAAAATTAACGACCGCAGGTCGTTCAAGGAAGAAAATATTTTAGTGAATAAGAATACGCTTCCAGTGTTTAAGCGCGGAATTATAAATTTCTTTGTTGGCGCCATCGTTCTAAGGGAAAAAAGCAATAAACACTGTTCTTTTGTTATTCATACTGCGACACAAAAAAATTCACATGAAAGCTTAAAAAGTGTAGCCGATTCTTTTTTGAGCGGTATTATGGCACGCGATGAAATAACTGAACCAATAATCGAAAAGCTCCTTGAGGATTCGTATGAAGACATAAGGCAATCCGTAGTTGCTTATGATTTTGATATGCCCACTTTTAATGTGGTGCGCACGAAATTCTATGAGGCAATTGATAAAGAGCATTATAGAGTTGATGTGGTAAACAGTGATAATGATGTGGATAATCTTCTCAACGAAGAGAATGGCGAACTAAACTTAGAAAATCCTTTTTCAATTTTTGTAGGTGGACAAATTCTCGATAGAGGGATAACAATAGCGAACCTAATAGGATTTTATTACGGCAGAAATCCTGTCACTATGCAACAAGATACTGTCCTGCAACACTCTCGTATGTTTGGTTACAGAAGTAAAGAGCTATTATCTGTAACTCGTTTTTATACCACAGAGCGCCTACATAGCAATATGGCAAAAATCACGGAGATAGACAATGAGCTCCGTGAAGAAATAGGGCGCAAAAATCTTGGACACGGCGTTTATTTTATTTCTCAGAAAAAGCAAGATGACAAATTTGGGTCAAGTGGAAAAATTGTTCCTTGTTCTCCAAGCAAAATTAAGGTTTCTGATGTAATTTTTCTCAAACCTCTTAGCCGCATCATGCCAATAGGATTTACTCCTTGCGATAAAACAACGGCGTTAAAAATAGACAATAAAATAAAAAGGCATCTCGAATCCAACGGGATAACATTTGATTTTGATGGAAGAAAATTAGCCATTGAAGACATTGAGCAAATACTTATTTGGATATATGACGTAATTAAATCAGACGAAGAATCTCCCAGATTCATTGACAGAGATGAAATCATAACAACCTTGCGCTATTTGGCTCAAGGAAATACACAAATACCCGTAATTATACGACTGGATAGAACAATATCTAAATATCGTAAAAGTGGGAATAATACAGTGCTATCCGATTCACCAGACTCGCCTGACCCTTTAAAACTCGCAAGAAGAATGGCTATTGATTTACCCGTTGTTATGCTTATACAAGAAACAGGCAAATGCGGCTACGATGGATGGAAAGGAAGACCTTTTTGGTGGCCGATAATAATTGCACCTAAAAACATTCAAAAGACGATGTATGCATTAAAAACCCCTTCTAAGGAACTCCAGATTAATAAACCATGCGAGAAAATAGATGAAAATCAAAAAACATACATGGCGAGTATTTAAATTGGCAGATAAAATTTCGGGGGCATTCTCTAATCTGCTGTCAAAAAATTTTTCGCTCGTTTTTTAGTTATCGAGCCTGTTCATCAAAACTAAGATGCTTGGGTTGGTTATTTTTTGTGGTTGAGAGGTTCTTCCAGTTTTAATTATTTTGTTTTGAAAAGGGGAATACCGATGAAAATTGTGGGTTGTTACATTATTGTAATATTGATTATTATCATGGCTTTATTTTTATACGTTGACCCTGATATAGGGCTTATAATGATTGAAAGTACATGGTTTATATGGGTTCCTCTCGCTGTTCTGGCTCTTATTTTAATTTGGGCAGGTAGCGTTAGGGAGAATAGAAAAACACGTATTGACCCAAAACAGCTTCGAGAAGAGCAACAACGCATTTTTGAGTTTGAAAATACTACATATCCCGCTATCAAACAGGATTGTGCAGTCCCTAACAATGCAAAAATAATTAGTGTATACGGTTTGGAACAGCATTACGCATACATTGATAATTTGGCTTTTAATATTTTTCCATTGTTGAAGAAATACCCGCCACTAAAATTTCCGCAGTCGCAAGAATTAATTGAATTATACAAATGCACCAGTATTCCATTATCATCTATAGATTATTTCACAGTTAGTGGAGAAATATATAGAGAAAATAAAATTTCGGGCGGCGGGAGTAACATAGGCGGCGCTTTAATAGGGGAAGCCTTAGGTGGCACGGCAGGAGCAATTGCAGGCTCAAGATTAGGAACTGAAATTAACTCTTATACCATTACACATGACTCGCGAATGACGGTGTTATATTATTTTGAAAACGAACATCGTAACTATTTAATATTTTCATACGATGATTTTCAAGCATTGAAAGATTTAATTCCCGAAAAGAACCATGAAATTATTTCGGAAATCCAAAAAAGAAGACTAATTCAACAAAGTGACATTGGCGCAGAAACCAAGAGCATGAAAGAACAAATAATAGAATTGAAAGAACTCGTAGACATTGGTGCATTGACACAAGAGGAGTTTGAAGCAAAGAAAAAACAATTGTTGGGAATATAATCAAGGGTTGAAGGTTTTCACTCCAGTCCGTACTCCCCCCTCGTCTTCCTCAACGGCACACTTCGCCCCTTATCCTCACGCAAAATCCCCTCAACCTGCCGCCTAACTTTCTCAACTTCCTTAACCTCATCTTTAAGCGAATAATACTCCCGATAAGTCGAATCCTTATCGGCAGAAAGCGACTTAAATTCCGCTTTCCACTTAGTAATCGGCGGTAGCTTTTTCGGGTCATACCGCTCTTGCATAACGTCCTTAATATACCGCTCTGCGGCGTTGAACAAGGTCAGTTCTGTACGGTTGGATTCGTAGTAATTATTTGCAAAGTCAAGAGCCTTTTGTGCCTTACTTTTTGCAAAAATCCCTGTTGCATTTTGAGCAGATTGATATTCCGAGTATAACTCATCACAACGCCGTGAAACTGCTCTATATTTCTTGAAATTATCAGCGTGTTTAATATGCTCATCAAGCGTTTTCAGGCGCCGCTCTACAGGCTTCAATTTCTCTCGAATGTCCGACTGCCTAACGTACATTGAATTAACTTTTTCGTCTAAATCTGATATATCCGAAATATTATTTTCGGTCAAAAATATAAGCATATTTGCGGCGTTCTTGACATTGGCAATATCTTGATAATGTTGCGATTTTCCCGACTGCGACTGCCGTGATAATATATCTTGAATAACATCGCCGAGCATTGGCTTTTCAGGCTTTTTCGCTTCCACGTCAAGCCAGTTTTGTAACTTTCTAATTCTCGCTTTAATTTGTCGTAATTCGCTGTTAATATTCTGCACATTTCGGTTGTAATCTCCTCGTTCTGTACGAAGCCCTTTCTGCTCCATTTGATGAGCCACAACCCCTAAATGCACGGTCGGCAACTCCTGTTTTCGAAGAGGCGTTTAGGGGGATTGGCTATGGGATTGACTAAATATCAATTAGGACAGCTTGTAGAGCCAATCTCAATAAGATGTGGTATTCCAAAATGCGACTATGTATCGGGAGTAAACATATTTAAGCGGTTTATGCCCTCAAGAAATGTCGGTGCTGACACTTCAAAATATTTGGTAGTTCCTTATGGTGCATTTGCGTTCAACCTTATGCACGTTGGACGTGACGGGAAAATTCCCGTTGCTATGAATGATAGTGAAAAAGATGTTGTTGTTTCGGGAGCTTACTTTGTTTTCAGGGTAATTGACGAATCTGTAATGTTAAGAGAGTATCTTTATATTCTTATGACTTCCCCAGAATTTGACCGCTATGCGACATTTTGCACAGATAGTTCAGTTCGTGATGGTCTTGACTGGAGTCGTTTCTGCGAATTTGAAGTAAACTTACCGCCGCTCCCGATTCAACAAAAGTTCGTAGATGTCTACAATGCCATGCTTGCTAATCAGCGGACTTATGAGCGTGGGTTGGAGGATTTAGAAACGGCGATTGCGGCTAATATTGAAGAATTCAAACACACTGCAACTCGTGTAGCTGTCGGAAACTTACTTGAAGAAACCGATGTTCGTAATCGTGATAGGGCAATCGCAAATGTGCAAGGTATAAACATCAAAAAAGAGTTTATGCCTTCTGTTGCTAATCTCACTACAACAGATTTGACGAAGTACAAAGTGATTCAAAAAGACCAATTTGCTTATTCGGCAATGCAAACAGGACGTGATGAATGTATTCGCATTGCGTTATTCCATGAGGAAGAGCCTGTTGTGATTTCCCCCGCTTACTCAGTTTTGCAAGTGAAAAACGAGTCCGAATATGAAGCACTCGCCGAGTATGTTATGTTGTGGTTTAGTCGCAGGGAAAGCGACCGTTATGGTTGGTTTATTAGTGACAGCAGTATTCGTGCAAGTTTAGAGTTACCACGATTCTACGAAATAGAAATTCCGTTGCCGTCAATCGAAAAGCAACAGGCTGTTGTGAATTTCTATAAGGCACGGCATTTGATGACACGGAATATATCCAAATTGGGTAATATGTTGAGGGACATCTGTCCGATATTGATTAAAGGCTCGTTGGAGGAGACAGCAAAATACGAAGGGGGAACGTACAAATGATGGAAGTGCTTACTATTATTGCTCTCGTGGTTGTGCCAATCTCTGCAGTTCTGATTGGGCAGCATCTACAAACCCGTGCTAAAAAGCGTGAAGATAAGATGAATACGTTTAAAATTTTGATGACAGATAGGCTTTATCATAACTGGTCTATTCGTGGAGTTCAAGAGCTGAATTTGATTGACGTAGTTTTTGCAGACTCTCAAAAAGTAAAAGATGCGTGGAATACCTATCGGGAAAGTTTGCGTGATGCGAATTTTGAGAATCAAGCCGTTGTAAAAAAGATAGATGAAAACAGGGAAAAGTTACTTGAAGCCATTGCTAAAAACTTAGGTTATAGAATTTCTGTGCATACATTCCAAGACCCGTATATCCCTGTGGGGTTCTACAACTCAATGGAAAGCCAAAGAACAGACCAAGAGAATATGTCTTCGGTTTTGCAAATGATGAGAAATTTTAATTTCTCTGAAATCCCCTCGCTTTCGACCGGTGTAAAGAAAGCCACCGGAAAGACAAAAAAGTGAGCTTCTAAGCGAAAACATAAGGAGATTAACGATGAGTTTATACACAGAACGACACGGCATGAGAAAGCCTATAAAACGTACAACCATTATTTCTATTGAAATGTATGCGTTGTTGCTTGATTGTTGCGAAAGATATTACGAATATATTGCATGGCGATTTTCCGAACAATGTCCTGATGGGAATGGAATTTGCGGAGTAGATTATGAAAAATTTCGGAACGAATTACAGTTTGAAATACCGACAATTTTTAGAAACTCAGCTGATAATATAGACAAGCCAACCAAAAATTGGAATGGTGATTGTGATGAATATGACCAGTACGCCTTATTGGATTTGATTGAACTCATCGCTCAAAATATGAAAGATATTCCGCATCGTTCTTGGCACAGCTTTTTTCGACATGATGATTTAAGCTTTGCAGAAACGAGCGATGTGTTTGACGAATTTTTGGTAGAAATAAACGCTATATTCCAAAAAACGGGATTGTTATTTATTTTAACACCTCAAAAAATAATTGAACGGGTGGTTGATGATAATGTCGTTGCACAAGTAGATGAAATGAATATATCCGCTATACCCGACAAAGGGACACGCGAGTTATTGCACGAGGCAATCTCATTGTTCAAAAATCCCCATCCCGAAGTACACCAAAAAGCAGTCGAGAAAATATGGGATACGTTAGAAAGTATTAAAACTCACTTTCCCGGAATAGAGAAAAATCAATTTGATGAAAAATTCGCCACTATATTATCTAATGGAGATGACAGGATAAAGAGTATTTTCAAGAATGAACTGAGCCAACTCGGAAATATTGGGAACAATTTCAGAATAAGACATTTTAACGCAACACAAGTAGTAAGTGCAGATGAACGTCATTACGATTACTTCTTTAACCGCTGTTTGTCTTTGATTGCTTTGGCAATTCAATATTTGAAGTAAAAAAGGATAAAACTCGCAACAGTGATGCGATAATTTGAAAACTCCCGGCACTGCCGAGAGAAAAGGAGGAACACTTATGAGCGATAAATTAATTTCAAATGCCAAAGATAGCTTCAATGAAGTCATCTCCATTATTGAGAACGCTCGTGAAAATGCTTTTCGCGCGGTGAACAAGGAGCTTATTAATATGTATTGGAGCATCGGCGAATATGTTAGCCGTTCTGTTTCTGAGAATGGTTGGGGAAAAGCAGTGGTTAAGGAATTTTCGGAATTTATACAGAGTCGCTATGTCGGAATTCGCGGTTTTTCTGCTTCCAATATTTGGAGAATGAAGCAGTTTTATGAAACATATCGCGAAAACGAAAAACTCGCAACACTGTTGCGAGAATTGACGTGGTCGCATAATCTTCAGATTTTGTCGTGCAAAACAGACGAGGAACGGGAATTTTATCTTACGCTTTCGATAAAAAATCGCTATTCTTTCCGAGAACTAAAACGGCAGATGGACAGTGCTATGTTTGAACGCACGGTTATGACTGATTTAACAAATAAATTGATAACAGAACGCAACGAGGGGTTGACTGCTTTGCGCGACAGCTATGTACTTGAGTTTTTGGATTTGCCGGAGAAGCATCAGGAAAAAGACCTAAGAAAAGCAATTGTCAAAAATTTGAAAAACTTTATTTTGGAACTTGGTAAAGATTTCGCTTTTGTCGGCGAGGAATATCGTGTTCAAGTCGGAAACCGTGATTTTTATCTTGACCTTTTATTCAGTAATCGCGAGTTACATTGCCTTGTAGCGATTGAACTAAAAATCGGAGAATTTGAGCCGGAACATCTCGGTAAAATGGAATTTTACCTTGAAGCTCTTGACATAAACGCCATTTGGTGAGTAAGTTTGTCATTGTCATCGGGGTGGAATGAAATAGAAATCTTGTGTGCAAGTATGTTCTTTTCTTTCAATCTTGAATAGCTTTTGCCCTGCAATTTGCGGGTAACAAGAATGTCATTTGCAAAGTTGTCACGATTGCAACCGAGTGCGGAATACAAGTCGGGAGCGGTTTTGCAAACACCATAATAAAGTTGCTCTTTTTTCATACCAAGCATATAGTCGGCGGCGGATTTAAGTTGCCCCACGGATTTACATGGTTTGTATGCGACATTGACGTTCCCGAAAGGCATTATTCCACCTCCGGTAATTCATCAGTTTCTACAATGGTTGCATTAATTAGCGGGCGTTCTAAAAACCGTTTTAGCTGTAGCATAACCGCGCCGTAAGTCGCTGTCATTTCGGTAATCAACTGCTCCGCTTGTCGTGTAAATCCGCTGTTTGAATAATAGGCAATTTGATTCAAATTAACACCTATTTTGCGAAGTTCGCGGTATAATATTTCTACCTCTTGACTGAAAGAAAAGACCTTGATTACAGAGCTTTTCAACAGACTTATAAAGTAGTCGGTTTTCCCAAGTCCGCTTGCCTTTTGTTTCTTCTGCCATACAGCATATTCGGCTTCGGTTAAGCGAACGGAAAACGGGCGATTGCGTGTGCGATTTGGCATAAAAATGCACCTCCTTTTTGTGGCAAAATGGCGGTAAATCCGCCCAATCCCCCGCAGGGGAAAAGCGGGGGTCTTGGGGGCGGCAGCCCCTGAGCAGGGAGTAAGTGGCTTGCCACTTATACTACCTGCATATCCTCCCCAAACCTATGTTTTTCGGAACATGGGGAGGATTCGTTCGCAAGCGTGATTGTATTTGCGCGGAGCAAATACAGGCACGATTGGACGTAAAAAAGCCAAAAAAGTGTTAAACCTTTTTCGGCTTTTAGGGGCGGCGTTTGCCCACAATCACTCTGTTTCATTTTCGGCTTTTGGAATGTCAGATTTTGCGGAAATAATTCCGTTCGTTTGGCTGTTTTGGTTCTGCGAATTATAGGCTTTCAGAATGTCCTCTAACCGCTTTTGAAATTCCTCGTTTGTGAGTTGGGCTTTGGGGTCTAATAACTTTTCGGCGATTGCGCCGCGCTCGGTATGGCGTTTGGTTTTTGCTTTGTTTTCTTCGGCTTTTTGCTGTTGTAAAAGCCGCTTTAATTCGTTTTGCTGTTCTTGCTTTTTGGCTTGGGCTTCTGCGATTTTTTGTGCGGTGGTTTTTCTTGTACTCATAATGATTTTTCCTTTCGGGTTTTTGAATTTTTTATAATAAAAAAGCAATCGCTTTAAAAACGATTGCTTTTTATTATTTGAGGGTTAATGGTTAAGTTTTCTTACTTTTTTGCATTAATTGTTGTATTATTTTATGCTATTCATCAAGCAGTAACTGCTTTCCTTTTTCCTTTAGAGCCTTTAACTGCTCCCGCTCGATTTCGGTTATGCTTTTTTCAGGTGTCGGCAGGTTTTCGGGCATTGTCCCGCCTACGCGCTCAATGGTTGCACGAACCTCTTTTCCCACCGTGTAGTGAGTTTCATTTGCGGCTTGCGCACCTTTTACATTTTCGCGCCGCATTTTACTTTCGGTTTGAGTAATTCTGAATAGATTAGCCGCTAATTCCTCGCTTCCCATAAAGTCCAAAATCTTGTCTTTTTCATCCAATCCTTTAAGGTTATGTATATCAGCAACATCAAGACCACCGTACAAGCCTTTGTAACCGGAATTTTGAAATACAGCGTATTCTTCATCGGTAATAAGCCCTGCGGTGTAAGCAGATTCAGCTAACATCTTATTCCACTGCTTGACCTCGCCGCGAACAATCAACCTTTTATTATCCTCGTCAAGCTGATTAAAGTAGTCAGAAACCTCTTGCCGTCTTGTTTGAATGGCAAAGTATGTCTGCCCAATTGCGATTATTTCTTTTCGCGGATCGCCGTTTTGCACAATCAAATAGCAGGCGTAGCGGGTGAGTTTATAGTCGATGATGTTTTTGGTTTTCCTGACCTCGGGAAAACCAATATCTTCTTGGTTTTTGCGAGGTTTTGATGGCATATCGATTGACTTCCTGTCCTCAGAAAAGTAATCGCCAATGTCGAAGCCGCTATTTTTACAAGCCAACATCGCACGTTGTATAACCTTATGAAAGTTCTCCCATTTTGAATACTCTAACAAAGGCGCAAGCTCCCTTGCAGACCAAAACTCACTACCGTCACTGCGGATTTGCTTTATATCCTCAAATGATTGGTATTCTTTCGCGTTCAAATTACTCATTTTAATATCCTTTCGATTTTGCAGGCTTAATATTATTATAACACACTCCTCGCAAAAAATCAACCCGCAGAAAAAGCAACCACTTCATTTTCCTTTGCTATATAATAAAACTACTTAACACCTCCAATCTCATTAAAATACGCTAACAGCGCTGTTTTGCTGACTAAGATTTTACCGTTCTTCCCCGCTCCGGCTCTCACAGACGGAATTTTACCCTGCAATACTAACTGACGAACCGTGTGTGCCGACAGACCGCTAACACACTCGGCGCACTCTTTAATTGTCAGCATTTCTATAGACTCTTGCGACTGAGGTTTTGGTGCAGAATTTTCGGTAGCGATGTCTACCGCCAACTTGTTTCTTAAAAGTGTAATCACTTCCGAAATCAAGATTTCCTTTTGGTTGTTTGTCATTAATGATGACCTCGCTTTCTTTTCTGATTTTTTTAATTTTAAGGCAAGAAAAACCACGCTGTAATTATTACAACGTGGTTTATTTTTATTGACAAGCCTCTGCTTGTATGGTAGAATAAGGATAGTTAATTTGGAGTAATGTATAGACTATGTAATCTATTGCAATCTCTCATAGATTACTCCCCCTACTTATACCGCAAAAGTTGGGCAAAAAGAGAACTACTTTGAAAAAGAATTTTTTATTTGTACGATATGACAGGAAAACGTGCGCTAATTTATGCAATATCGCCAACAAAAAGGACAGCTTATGGGAGATAAGAAGAAACGACGCAGGTCGAAGCGGGAACTGCGGAATAAAATGCACGAAATATGGGACGAGGCTACGGAGCAGGTTACCCATGAGAGCGAGGGGCAGCGGCGACTGCGGCGTGAACTTCGTGCGGAGGGCTTATCTCGTATGGAGCGCGCCGCCCGAACCCAGATGGAGTATGAGTTAGTTATTGAGGCGTGGGATTTAATTGACCAAAACCGTGAAAAGAAAGACGAGAATTACTTGGTTTCACTGACGAATTATAAAATGGACACAGACACAGGCGACTTCACCGAAATTGACGAAATAATTTGCACAGACACCGTGTTTCCAATTCCATACAGCGATACTTTGAAAACCCGATACTGGAGGCAGATAATCAGCGGGGATTTTCATGATTATTTACATGATTGTGCCTATAAAATGCACCTTTCAACCTCGCGCAAAAACCTTTCCGAATCCATAAATCAACTTACCGCCAACCAAAAAGAAGTCCTGTACATGATTGCATTTGAGGGCAAAAAGGCAAAACAAATCGCTCTATATCGCAATCAGACCGTGCGAAATATCCACAAGGTTTACAATTCTGCAATCGAAAGCATACATAGGCATTTGGAAAAATTGGAAAAAGAAAGAGCCAAAATCGAGAGTAAGTAATATTTTAGAGATTTATACAGATTACATTTAAAATTAGGGAATAAAAGTTTGAAAAATGAACTTAAATTGTGAGTAAAACGAAACGTTTAATTTATATTTTGTGCAGAAAGGACATGACAAAAAATGAAAAATATCTTTGAAAGCAAATGCTCATCGTGGGTCAAGTATAGTGAATATGAATACAAAAAAGGTGCGGACGGACAGCTATATATCACGCCGACCGCAAAGGCAAAGCCAAGTATTTATGATCCTTTTAAAAACATCGAGGAAATGATAATTGATGCGCTGAATGTAAACCCGCTTGGTAAGAAGAAAAGTGAAGATGACATCAAAAATGCTGTTCTTGATTTTGTAACTAAGTACGGACTTTTGGGTTTTATGACCGCGCTTCCGACAACGCCCGACTTCATGGATTATGAAGCTGTCTACTTCCCCAAAAACGAATTTATCAAAGCTGAAACAATGTCTACAAAAGATTTTGTAGACACTTTCTTTCCTTTTAAAAAGCCAAAGTATACAAAAGATAAGCGCAGTGCGACTTGGCTTCCGGATAATGATGTAGAAATGAGCGCGCTTGCTTTGACAATGGGCGACCGACCTATGGCGATGAACATTTCACTCAGTCGGGATTACTCAGAGCGTTATGATTGGCTAAAAATGCAATTTAAATCGTGGGCGTTTATCTGCATGAGTTCGGCTTTGTATTATATTGACAAAGATGTTCATAAAGCAGATGAAGCCGCGCTTTATGCCTACAGGCTCGGCATGGCGGCTTTTAAGGGCATTTCTCCGACTTATCATGTCGCATTACTTGACAAACCTACGATTATTTGGGATTTTAACTCGTTATTACTTTGTTTGCAGATGATGTTTAGTTTTATGCTGACAGATGATACAAAACCGATCAGAGTATGTAAACATTGTCAGAATATTTTTGCGGCGAAACATCATAGTGCGGTGTTTTGTGGTCATACTTGTAAGAATCGGTATGGGGTGTATAAGAGTAGGGGGAGGGGAAAATGAATGACTCCAGTATAAATTATTGCATAAATAATTTAAAGATACATTGCTTTTTTCGGCAAAATGCGGTATAATGTAGTAAAATGATATTTTTTGAGGAGATAAACTTCATGGTGAAAAATATTTTAATATTGGAAGATTTTGAATTAGCACTTGAATCTTTGAGCGTTATATTGCAAAAAAATTATGGCAATACGGTTAACATTCATAAAGCGACTTCCTATTATGAAGCGTTAGAAATTGTTGAATCGTCTGCTATTGACGTTTTTATCCTTGATGTTGAGTTAGGAAGAGGTCAAAAAAGCGGATTAGATTTAGCTAAAAAGCTGAGGTCAAGTAAAAAATATAAGAGCACTGGAATTGTATTTACAACAGCCGATGCGATGGCTTGGAGAACGGCTGTTAATCAATTTCATTGCTATGCTTACATTACAAAGCCGTATAAAACGAAGGAATTGTTAGATGCGCTTGATTCACTATTATTGGGTTATGAAGCAAATCCGCCAACATCAGAGACACTATCCGATCAAGAGAAAAATACGGTTATAAATATGGATGCTAAAAATTTTCATTTAGACGACACTATGTATCGTATCAATTTAACAGCCACTGGGAAAACCGGTATAAGGATAAAACTATCTGACATTATTTATTTGGAATCACGGCAAAGCAAAACGTTTGTATATACGATTAATGAAGATGATGAATGTATCGTAACAAAGTTTCTGCCATTATTGAAGTTTATGGAAGATATGAATAATACATACGGTAATGATAGTTACTTTTATCAATGCAAAAACTGTTATATTGTCAACACAAACTATTGCCGATATTACGATGCTACTCAAAAATCATTAATACTTACGCATGGAGATAAAGAATACATCGTAGATGTAAAAAGGGAATTTCAACTCGAAGCCAAGAGTAGGTTTCCAAAAGAAGAGGTGTTGTTAAGATGAACAATATGCTATGGCATTTTGCCGTTTCAAGTATACAAGGAATTAGTTTAAGTATATTGTGCTTAGTATTTCTTGACAGAAATATTACACGTAATAAGAAAAATATTTTAATTATAGTATTTTTTAGTAGTTTATTGTCATTGATTGGTTTAATCTTGCCTATTATCGATGCAGTTTTGAGTATGATATTTTTACCCGTTATTTTCAGAATGATTTTCTCGATTAAATATAAGGAAAGTTATGCAATATATTTTTTATCTTTTAATATAATTGTTTTGTTTCAGTTGATTTTGCTTATTATAAGCTCTTTCGTATTTAGTTTACACACAGATACTCACCCTATATTGTTATTGTTATTTGACTTAATATGTTTGGCAATCTTTATCTATATGTATTTTAAACGCACATTTTTGCAGAAAATATATTGGCTCATAATAGAAAAAAACGCAATTATTTTAACATCTTTTCTATCTCTAAATTTTGGCGTTGTTTTCGTGTCGTTATTATACCGATTTAGAAGAAGTTTTTGGGAAAACGCTTTTTCTTTATTAGAAGGAATTTTAGCGATTTCTATAATTGTTTTCATTGTTTTAAATAGCCACTTGAAAGTTGAGGCAAGCAAAGCAAAAGTGTTGCAACATAAAAAGATAAACGAAGAAGTGCAGGAACTTATGGCGGAAGTTATAAGAAAACAACACGAGAATAAAAATCACATGAACGCAATATTAAAAGCGGTAGATGCTATAGATGATATTGTTCTATTGAGAAATAAATTAACGGAATATAACACAGATTTACAAAACAAAACATACATAAAAGAACAAAATGTTTTTAAAAAGCTCGACCGCGTAATTGTGGAAAGTTTGATTATATCTAAAATTTTGAAATCAAATTCATTAGGAATTAATTTTGAATACAATATTGAGAACGTGACCTTTAGTTCAAAAATAGAAGATTATATTTTATGTGAAATCATAGGTTGTCTGCTCGATAACGCTTTTGAGTCCGGTAGCAATACCGTGATTTTGCATATATATCCATTAGATGAAAGCGGTTTTTCTGTCATTGAGGTAAAAAACAAGCATGAAAAATTAAGCAATACCTTTATAAATAAAATGTTTAAGAAAGGTGTTTCGACAAAACTAAAGGAAAAAGACCATATCCGGGGATACGGTCTTTATAACTTAAATAAAATTACTGAAAAGAACGATATAAAAATAGATGTTTATAACGAACTTTTAGAAGATGAAAACTATGTTGTCTTCAGTCTTATTCTTGAGTCATGAGGTGAGCGGGATATTTTTCTTCTCCCCATAACGTGCTTATTTTTCCACCTGTATTAACCATCACAGGCTTAAGAACCAATAAACCCTTTGTTGCTCCCAATAATGTCTTTTTTGCGAAACCCCTTTTTTTCTGCATGATAAATTCCTCCTATAAGTAATTGAATATTTTGTAAAAAAACAATCCAGAATACAGGGTTGTTTTTTTCACCGATTATTAACAGAAAAGTGAATATAAAAACAACAGATGCGGTTGTGACTATTTTACTTTTCCGGCGTTTTTTCGCCGAAATTTTTGGACGGTTCGGCGATTGAACGGGCGCAAAAGCGATGCAAACACCCATATTTAATACTATTATAATTAAGGTCACAGGGAGTGTGACTGCGATATTAGGCAAGATAATAATTGCGAATGCAAAAATTAATAACGAAACAAAAAAGCAGCCCCAAAATGTTTTGCAATGTAATCCCCCTGCCCAAGTTCGCGTGAATAACAGGGCGGTAAAACACAGTAAAAACGGTTTTATCTGTCCAACCAATCCGAAAATCAAAGTAAGAAGCAAAAGCTTTTGACTTTCTGAAAGAATTGACAAAAATATGTATCTGATTTCCTCTAAGGATTCAAAAGAGTAATCAGTATTCCTTTTCAAAAATTTTATGTAGCGATTTGCTAAGCGTTTGTTCATAGCTTGTCCCCTTTATATAGCATAGCAGATACTTTATAAAAATAATGTCGAAATAGAGGAGGTGAAAAAATAAAAAAAGAAAGCTTTTTAATAAAAACGAGTGCTGGATTGTACAAAACAAGAGCTACTTTGTAATAAAATTAGGAAAATTTTCAAAGTAGCCCTCGTTTTGATACAAAGTAGTCCTTTTCGTTGACATGAACGTGTCGAATGGTGTATGATAAATTTAGCGGAAGAAAAAGTAAGTGCTTTATAAATTAAAAGAACAAAAGAAAGGAGAACAGGAATGTTATTTAAAACAAATTTTATAACTGCACCCAGTTGCGTATCTATCGGTGCTATTCTTTGTGTTAGTTATGGTCCGAATGGTCTGTAATCTTGTGAAACTTTGCCGAGTTAAAAAATACTTAACTTTAAATTAAAAGAAAGGAGATAAGAATATGTTATTTAAAACAAATTCTATAACTGCACCCAGTTGCGTATCTATCGGTGCTATTCTTTGTGTTAGTTATGGTCCGAATGGTCTGTAATTTTGTGAAACTTTGCCGAGTTAAAAAATACTTAACTTTAAATTAAAAGAAAGGAGATAAGAATATGTTATTTAAAACAAATTTTATAACTGCACCCAGTTGCGTATCTGTTGGTATTGTTGGCATATGTGTTAGTTATGGTCCAAATGCTCTGTAATAATGTGGAACTCAGCCGAATTAAGAATTACTTAACTTTATAAACTAAAAGAAAGGAGAGCAAATAAATGTTATTTAAGACTAATTTTGTCACATTACCTAACTGTGTATCTATAGGTCCCCTTGTTTGTATCGAATTCGGGACATCTTCAGGTCTTTGATTCAAAGGAAGTAGATGGCGGGGTGGATGAAATATAGGATATTCACCCTGCTTTTAGCTTTTAAAAAACAAACAATAGTTTAAAAATTTTACCAAGGAGAGAGTATGTCAAAATTCAACAAAGATGTTAAACTTTTCAACATTGATGGAATCGAAATGTTAGGAAATTTCCAAAACGGGGCGGTCATTGGTCTTGATGAAGTTGGAATTGAGTATATAAATCAAGAACATCGAATCCCTACTATAACTGAGCATTATGAAATTGAAAAGGCTTTAAAAGAATTAGGATTTTGCGATCATATAGAGAAAGCAAAACACATTGATTCAGCTTATGTACATATAACCGATAGGTGCAATTTAAAGTGTCTGGGATGTTACTCGTATTTAGAGGAGCGAAACAAAAAAATCGACTTTTCTACAGAACATTTTAAAAGAGTGTTTCATGAACTAAAAGATGTTGGAGTGAAAAAGGTAATTATATCCGGTGGTGAACCTTTTTTGCGAGACGATTTAGCTGATATATGCGAGTACGCAAAAGCGACCTGCGGTCTTGAAAGTTTAGCGATTATTACAAATGGTACTATGCCATTGGAACGCTATATAAAGGTTATCCCATTTATTGATGAACTAAATGTTTCTGTAGATGGTTACAGTGAAGAAATTCGGTATATCAGAGATGACGGTATTATGCCGGCTGTTCTGAAAACCATAAGTGAACTTCGTGACAGCGTCCCCATAAATTGCATATTTACGTTGCATCGCCAAAATATGAATAATATGGATGACTATAATTCTTTAGCCAAACACTATAACGTTAAATATAATTATAGTATCTTTACTGTTGACCCTAACGATAAAACCTTTGCTGATTTTTTGTTTTCTGAAGACGAACTTGTTGCAGTTGCTGAAAACTTAAAAAATCAAACAAATGCAGTTGTTCAAGATATGCCGATAAATGATATGAGTATTTCATGTCGGAGCAAATGCGGTGCCGGTGATAAATTGATAAGCATTGGCGCAAATGGGAACGTATATCCATGTCATATGTTGCATAAGAATGAACTTGTATTGGGAAATCTGTTTGAAAATCCGGATAAAAGTTTATCTGATATTGTGTTCAGCGATAAAAACCCTTTTCGACATCTATGCGTCAGCGATATAGACCAATGCAATTCATGTAAATACAAGGAATTGTGCGGCGCAGGTTGCCGCGGACGTTCACATATATACTATGACAATATTTTTTCTAAAGACTCGTATTGCTCTTTTATATACAGTTACTACGATGACTTGATTAGCGATTTAAAAGAAAAAATAGGAACCGCTGCGGTTTCATGCTAACAGTAATTGAAGAAATTAATATGACTTTATCTAATTTTGTTTTATATTGGCAAAAGCCGGAAAGGAGGGTTTTGTGAATGTTTTTAAAAGCGATGGTCTCACAAAAAAATACGGTCAAAAAGCGGCTCTGTCTAATTTCTCTTTTGAACTGAGGGGCGGAGAAATTGTTGGGTTAATAGGAAGAAATGGGGCGGGCAAAACCACGTTGATGAATTGCATTGCCGGTAATATATTTTCGGATGCGGGCAATGTTTTTATGAATGATAAGGATGTTATGAAATATCACGATGTACGCCGTGATATAGGAATAATGATTGACGCAAGTTTTATTGGGTACCTTTCAGCTGTTGAGAATCTAAAACTTCTGCTTATTACAGAGGGATATTCCAATAAGCAAGAAATTGAAAACAGAATAAACGAAGTATTACATATAGTAGATTTGCACGATGCGCGTAACAAGAAAGTCGCGGGGTATTCTTACGGGATGAAACAAAGGCTTGGATTTGCGCAGGCTTTATTGAATGGGCGTAAGATGTTGATATTAGATGAACCGTTCGCAGGATTGGATATTAACGGGCGTAAAATTGTAAAAGACTATATCCGAAAAATCGTGCAGAAACAGAACTTATGTGTGTTGTTTTCAGACCATAACTTAGATGAGGTGAGGGATTTATGCAGCAGAGTCATTTGTATACAAGAAGGGGTTAAAGTATATGACGGACGATTGGAAGAAAATCGAGAGTACCAATTTAAGTTACAGGATTGTGATGATATGTTGAAAAGTGAATTAAAAAAACTTGGTGTTAATATAAGCGGCAATACATTATTATTTTCTCAAAATTATGACCTTAATGAAATTATTTCAACAATCGTTAAAAAAACAAAAATCGAAAAAATAACAACCACTGAAAGTTCATTAGAGCGTATGTTAAGGGAGGGTATCATATGAGTGGTATTATGAGGGCTGAATTCATTAAATTGATGAAACGTAAAGATTTTTATATGCTTGCGAGCATGGTGTTTTTGCCGATACTTTATAGCGTTGGGGCGGCAGCGAATTCATCGGTTATAACATACCAAGCAGAAGAATTGTTGACTGCTTTTGGTTTTTTCTCAAATATGCTTCTCTTTGCGTATATGGTTTTTATTTATTTTATTATGTCTGCTATTTCCGCAATGCGGTCATTACGTGGTGAAATGGAAAATGGAAGTATAAAATTGTATATCCAAAGAACCGAGAAACGGAAAAGTGTATATTTTTCCAAGCACATGTCTTTAATCACGGTGTTGATTGCTGTTTTCACCTTGTTATTCTGCGTGAGTATCATTTGCTATTATTCCTTTCTCGTTACCATGCGAAAGGATATTGCTTCGGCATCGTTTTGTAATTCAAGTCACATAGCGTCAGAATTGGCATGGGTATTTGCCATATTGTTATTCTTTGTCATGATGGTTTTCTTTAGCTTTATGGTGAGTACATTTCTTAAAACCGGAGCAACAATTGGTATTAATATTTTGACTCTTGTGTTTTTTATGTATTTGAAAGAGTTTCCGGTTGTCCAATATTTATCCCCTGCTTTTTATATTGGGAATTTGATCGATATGTCAGAAGCCCCTGTCTGGAACAACTTTTTTCCTGTCCTAATATTAACACTGGGAGTGTGTATTGTCACCTATTATATCGGGCAAAGGAAGTTTATAAGGAGCGACATATGAAAACTATCAAAAAAAATCTCACAAATCCCAATAGTACTCAAATTGATTTATATTTAAGTGTTATGCTTTTGATAATGCTACCCGTATTTTTTATAATTATCACAAGCTTATCACTGCGTTTAATTGGAACAAGTAATAATTCATATCTGTTTGTATTGCAAACCGGATTCTCGATGGTTACTTCCTTTGTAGTTATACCATACTTTTATGCGAGACGCATTAATAGATTCACGCTTAAAGATTTAGGCTTAATGCGGTTGACAATCACCGAACTGGTTATTATACCTATATCAATTATAACAATGTATGTTTATGTTTTTAACTTTAGCGACATTGATAACACCACGCTCGTTATTTTATCATTGCAAACATTATTTGTTGCATTTTCTGAGGAGTTTTGGGCGCGGGGTTTGATGTACTATTTTATCAATAAAATATTTAAAAAACCAATAGTGGTTGTATTAACTACAAGTATTGTATTTGCTTTTGTCACACATTCAAGTCGCAGCTTTTTAGAAAATCTTATTTTTCGTCTGCCCTGCTCTATCTTTATAACTTTTTTGTATTATAAAACCAAGAGACTCTCATATCCCATAGCTTTTCACTTTATTTATAACATTTTAGCATATTAAAAAACTCAGGAGGATACCGACTATGAAAAACCGCACATTTGTTTTTGTGTCAATCTCAGTAGTATCACACATTATACTACTCGTGCTTTTTGTCTATAAAAGCAACGAACTTAATGTGTTTAGTCTAATTGGATTTATGTATTTGCCGATATTGTTAAACCTTATATTTTGCGGCATACAAACTTACATAAGCAAAAAAGAAACATACATAAAGACGGCTGTAATTTACACCGGAATTAGCTTTTGCTATTGGTTTGTCAATACGGTTTACCTTTCGCAGACAGATAAAATAGCCTTGATATATGAAAGAAGTATGCAATACAGTTCAAACGAAATATCTATATCACAAGGTAATCCTTTTGTTTCCGGGATAATATATCTTATTATCGCTTTTTTGCTATATTGGTTTATCGGAAAAATCGCAGGAGGGCATGTGAAAAAAAGGAAGTAATTATCCAGAAAAAAGATAGAGGAGGTTCTGGTGAAACAAAACATTAAAAATGGTTATGGTCTTGTTTGGATTTATAAAAAAACTAAGGGAATAAGAATACATCTTGCAGTTTATTTAATTTTGACTCTTTTGGGAACGGCAATAACATTGTCGATTGCATATTTTTTAAAGCTTTTTGTTGATATAGCTACAGGCGATGCTGATGAATCATTGTTTTTGGTTGGGTTTTTAGCAGTTTCGGTCATTGCTGTCGGTGGTACAATAACCATGATAAATTCAGTTCTTTTTAAGTATATTTATGGTAAAACAGAGTGTAATTTAAGGACTGAGCTTATGAGTGTTTTCTTTTCGAGACGTATGATTGACATTTCGCAGCAACATACCGGAGAACTTTTAACAAAACTAACCGTTGATGTCCAAGCAATAAGTTCCTGTTTCCCGAACATCATAGGAAACATAATAGGAGGTTTTTTTTCCGCTTTATTTGCTACGATCGCAATATTTTTTCTAAGTTGGAAAATTGCAGTAATTATGCTTATTTTGACGCCGCTTTTGATGCTTATTATGGGGATATTGACACCGCTGATTAAGAAAGCGAGCATAGTTGACAAAAAAAATGATGAATATAACCGTAGCATGATGCAAGAATACCTTAGTAGAATTATATTAATAAAGACATATTTTATGCACGACAAAATAATAGAAAGGATTAAAAAAACTTACACAAAAAAGATGAAAAGCGGAATGAAATTGGGAATGTGCGAGGGACTTGCCACATTTACAGGTTTATTAATACCTTATGCTGTATTCATGGTTTCTCTTGGTATTGGCGCGCATTTCGTAATGAAAGGTGAAACCACTATTGGCAGTCTTATAGCTATTGTTCAGCTTTTGAATTTTATTATGAGTCCCCTTGCAAATTTTGCCGGTACAGTATCTTTAGTTAGTCAAGCAGTAGCTTCGTCAAAAAGATTAGGAGAAATATATGAATCTCCTATGGATAATACGGTAACGTTTACGGAGTCAGTCGATGTAACGGAGCTGATTGCAGAAAACGTAAACTTCTCTTATAACTATGAACCCGATTATTCGGGAAATGTGAATAGTACATTAGAAAATATTAATCTATCTTTTGTAAAAGGTGAAATTACAGGTATTATTGGAAAAAGCGGTAGCGGAAAAAGCACTTTGCTGAAACTTTTAATCGGACTATATACACCTCAAAAAGGGAAAATCTTTCTGAAACACACTGCCGGAATCCTTGATGAAGTCATGCCACAAGTTGCGTATGTTCCTCCTTGCGATTATTTGTTTTCGGGAACAGTGGCTGAAAACATTATTATGTCAGAAAACCAACCACGTAATGATGATATGATAACAGTTGCTTTGGCTGCAAATGTTTTAGATTTTATCGACTCTTTAGAGGAAGGCTTTGAAACTATGATAGGCGAAAGCGGCAATACTGTGTCAAGTGGGCAATCGCAACGAATTGCAATCGCAAGAGCAATATATAGGAAATCTCCTGTAATTATTTTTGATGAACCTACCGCAAATCTTGATGTTTATTCAATAGAAAAGTTCCAATCGGCAGTCAAGCAACTCGCCAAGAATAAAATATGTATCATAGTAACACATGACGCGTCAACAATAACTATTTGTGATAAAATTTATATACTTGAGAACGGGCATTGTGAGAAAAAAAACAGTCTATTCACTGTCAATTAGTTGCGGTCTGATAAATTGAAGAAGTGGCATAGGTAAGCTACTGGAATAATTTTAATTGTAGCATTGACAAAGTGTCTGAACCGAGTTCAAGTCTGCCTACAGTATCTTATGAAGTGAAGTGCTTGATTTATTTAGTGTGCATAGTCAATGTTCATTTATTATAAAAGGATAACGAAAAATACTCCATCGAAAACAAGATGGAGTATTTAGATAAGGGAACGCCTTTTGGTTAATTTGATATTTGTTTGATACTTATTTGTGTGGAAAATTGCGATAATTTAGAGAATATTTCGGAAAGATAAGCAACGTAAAACCGCATCATAACAGCACTTATACGATTTTACGTAAGTATGAAATAAGCATATATTGGATTTCAAATCCTGTCACTCAGACGAACATTTCCATATCCGAACCCGCTCTGTGAGCGGGTTCGATGGCTTTCCACTCACCCGAAAAACACCCCTTGTCCATTGTCTGTCCATTAACGCCCCGAAATGCTCTAAACAGCTTCCTCGCCGTCCATACCCAACCTCGCGCTGTCCACCGTCCACAACTCCGAAATAACCGCCATCGACTTCGCTTGATAGGCTTGAAAAACATGGCAATAGAGGTCAAGCGTAATTCGGCTGCTGCTGTGACCCATGCAGTGTTGGACGGTCTTGATGTCAACGCCGTTTTCGATAAGACTGCTCGCGTAGAGATGTCGCCATGAATGATTCGACACATACCGCATACCCGTGCGTTTGCAAAACCGCTCGAAGTACAGCCCCGGAGCGTTTGGGTGCATAGGTGTGCCGAACTCGCCGCGCTCCATTTTCACGAATAGCCGCCCCGTTTCCGTCCACTTTGAGCCGACTTTTGCCTTGAATTTCTCTTGCTCCGCCTTATAACGCAAAACAAGATTGATTACATCTTGCGGCAGTTTTATGGCTCTGTTACTGTTTTTACTCTTGACGGTGTCGGTGTAAATGCCAAGTTCCGGGTTGGTGTTGGACGTGCGGCGAACGGTGATTGTGTTGTACTCGAAATCGAAATCCCGGTATTCGAGCCCCATAAGTTCACCACGTCTAAACCCGCTGAAAATCGCAAGAATGTAGAACACCACGAATTTCAAGTTGCGCGGTTTCTCTTGCAAAAGCAGGTTGATTAACTTCTGCGTTTCTTGCAAGCCGTAAATCTCGCGTTCCGATTCGATGATTTTCGGCAGTGTCACATTTCTGCACGGATTTACGCTCACAACCTGCATTTTACAGGCATAATCGAACACCGTTGACACAAACGAAACATGGCTTTTGACCGTCTTGGGGCTGATATTTCCCTCGAAACCGTCGGCGCGTTCGCCCTCTGTTAATTCCCGAATAAACCGCTGAATGTGCCGCGGGGAAATCCTGTCCATTCTCATGAATCCGAGTGCCTTGTACGCTCGTTTTGACAACCAACGGTAGTTCTGCAAAGTGCTTGCTTTCAAGTTTAATTCGGCGCAATCCTTGAACCACTGCTCGGTGTATTCTTGAAACTTGACAGGCGCGGTGACGTTGCCTTTCATGCAGGATTCCTCGAAAAGAACCGCTTGACGTTTGAGTTCTTTTTCGATTTGACGTTGCGTTTGACCCGGCTCCGGTGTCCATGTCATCGACTGCGACACCTGCTTTTGGTCGCTCGTATATCCGCACGACACACGAATTTGATACGAGTTTCCTCGTTTTCTTATATTTGCCATAAATCCTCCTTTTGATTCTCGGACTTATGACATACTCCTACGTTTTCTATTTTACATGATTGAAAAGAAAATGTCAAGAAGTATGTCGTAAGTTCTTGTGTTTTTTTCTAAGTTGTGGTAGAATTAGGGTTGCGTAGGGTAATTAGAATACTGGGCTGAAAAGAAATAATATCACCTCGCCATCGACTTCACCTTTGTGCGACTGTCAATTTCATTTTGAATCCCTTTGCTAATTCCGATTTTATCATTCATATCCTTAGCGATGTCGTGGAATCCGTCCGTCCTCGCCCAACCCACACTATACTCAACCACGCTGTCTATCAGCGTTCCCTGCTCTTTTGAAAGCCCCTCAACTTTATACTTATCATCATCGTATTTCAGCAATTGCAGGGCTTGCATTGCATTTTTGAAAACCTCATAAATCCGCTTGCACATTGCTTTTAGGTTCTCAATTGCCTTATCTTTTTCGGCGTTGGCTTTCTCTAACTCGGCGACCTTTGCTTTCTCTTTATCAAGAGCGGTTTTCGCACACTTTTGCTCGGACAGCAACTGCTGTTGATACATTTGTTTAACACGCGCGACTTCCTTTTCCTTGTCGGCGGCAATATCCCTATTATCTCGCCGCAAATCGGCAATCGTTTCCATGCAAGCCTTGTTTCGGGTTTTCAACTGCCGCTCAGATTCCTCAAGGCGGGTGGCATGGACGTTCAGATTCACCTGCTTACTTCTCAGTATTATTGCCTCACGGTTGGATTCCTCGGCTTGCTTCAACTCCTTTAAAGCCTTGGAATTTGCGCTTGCGGCTTCCACCCATAATTTGTTGACTTTCTCAATTTTATCACGGTTGGCGCAATATGACTTCGCCTGCTCCTGCAACAGCGCGTATTCTTCCGGCGGCACGACAATGTTTTTGCTGAGCTTGCTTTTAGTGCCGATTTTGCTGACATCATCGACTGCGACTTGCAAATCGGCGTAGCCGCTCAACTCGACCTTGACGTTTTCTAATTCGGCGGTCTTGGTATCAATTTCAACACCAACCGCAACCAACTCCGCTTCTTTTGTAGCCATAAACTCTCGATATTCAAGCGGTGCTTGATACTCCTGCTTATTTTCCTTATCAGGCGGCACCCACTCAATACCACGCGACTTCATTATAGGTACTAAGTATTTCTCAACCTCATGTTCGCGCCACCGAATCAGCGAATCCTTATCATCGCCAAACCCCATTTCTGCCAACGCCCGCGAGTGTGAGTTTTGCACCGACAAACCCAATCGCCCATTGCCTTTTTCGTTCACAAACGCCAACGGAATATAGTCTAACTGGATATGCGGAGTCGCTTCGTCAACATGGACTGAAGCCTCAAAAACATAGATATTCGGATTGCGTTTTTGGTAAGAGGGAATCCCCAATTCGGGACAGCCCTCAAACCACAGCTTCAAACACTCGGTCACAAGCGGTGCATCGTCGGAATCAACGCCGCTGTTGTATTTGTTTCCGATTTGAATAATGTTCTCGTAGAAGCTCTTCTGCGCGTGTTTGTTTTTGCCGCGCTTTGCGGCTTCTTGCACGACCGGGGAATAATCACACTTGAACAAGTGTTTATAATAATCATCAATTCGCCTGTCCTTGCGTTTCTGCCCCGAATTGTACTCCTCGACCGCCGCGCCGAACGCCTCGGCATACGCTTCTTGCAATGTCTGCCGAACAAGTACGATGTTCTCACGAGTATAATCAATGTGCTTCTCGCCCTCGATTTCACGGCGATTGTGCGAAAGATTCCCAACCGAACCTTGCCGTATAACTCCCGTTTTTCTTTTCAATCTTGCCACTCCTTTCACTACTTTTCTAACTTTACGAACCTGCTGTGTCAGGTTTAACGCAATATACAACCTGACAACCCCTCTGCGGAGTGTTTATCAGGTTTATTGCGGCAAAGAGGGTTCGCCCTCTCTGCACTCTCCGGGGATTGCGGCGGAATCATAACAAGCTTGTTACAATCCCCCCGCTTCACATTGCAATAATTATTAGTACATATATTTATTGCAATGTGAGTGTGTCGTCGCACTCGTCCGCCGATTCATGCTCATGCTCATGCTCCGACAAGTCAAATTGCAATAATTCGGTGTCCTCTATTTTTTGCAATCTGACATACCACTGCCGATAACTTTGAAACGATTTGACACCCACAGCTTTTTTAGCGGCATTGTACGTCCGCTCCGAAATACCTTGCCCGACAACTGCGTTTTTCAAATCCTCCGAAAGCATTTGACCGCCATTCGCCGCCAAGGTATCAAGGATTATTCGCTCCGCTCTTTCCGACTGCTCGGCAGGTCTGCCGCGACTTCGCTTTTTATCGGGGGCAATCAAATCAAAAGCGGAAACCTTGTCATCAACGCCGCGCCATATCAAGCCGCCGTTCTCGCTGTCAATCCGAAATAACCTCGCTGGGGGAGCGGATTTCAGCAAGTTATACTTCGAGCAGACAATCGCCTTTGTCCCCGGCTCATGCTCCTCGCCGCGCAGCTCCCCGACCGTCCACGCCGTCCGCAAAAGCCCCGGAATCGCCACGCTCCCGATTCCCCAATTCAGGCTGTGACCGCCTTGACCGTTCGCTGCCTGCTTGCCGATATGTTCCACAAGCACAACGGCGGTGTTGTGTTTCTCGGCTAACCTTTGCAAGTGGACAAGAACAGCGTTCATTTGATTTGCCCTGCTCATGTCGGCAGTCGCGCCTATGAAGTGCTGTAGCGTGTCAAATATCGCCAAATCGGGGTTGATGTTCCCAAAAATCTCCGCAAGCCGCTCGTCGCCGAAAGTCAAGTCTACACAAGCGGCACGGTCAAGAATTGATATGTCCTGCATATTTTCAACGCCGCACTGGAGTAATCGCGGTTTGATTGTATACGCCGCATCATCGTCAAAGTTTGCAATCAGCACGCGCCCCTGCTGAACCTCAACCATGTTTCCGCTGTCGCCGAGCCACGAACCGCCGTCTGCGACTTCCTTTGCGAGGAAGCAGGTCAGCCACGATTTACCGCTGTTCGGAAGCCCGCGAATACCGTTCAATGCGCCGCGAACCATGAACTCATCAATCAGCCACGGCACGGTGCGTGGTGTGATGTCGGCGGCGTTTTTGTATAGGGGCGGCGGCGGGGGAAGCGGAAAGCCCGCTTCCGTAATACCGCCCATATTATGTTCGTTCACTTAAACACCCCCACTCTCAAAATACCGTAGCAACGCCGCTCTGCTCACTAAGATTTTCCCGCCTTTGCCTTGCCCGGTGCGGATTGACGGGATTTTCCCCTGTGCGATTAGCTGTCGGACGGTGTGGACTGACAGCCCTTTCACCGCTTGACTGCACTCCTGTACCGTCAGCATTTCTAATGGTTCGGATTTTGGCTCGACTGCCGCTGTAGGTGCGGTGGTCATGGCGTTCAGCCGTGTTTGAAGTAGTGATACTACCTCGGTAATTAATTTTTCTTTTTCAGTTTGGTTCATTTTGAAACATCTCCTTTGTTATCGTATTTTTTAAGGTTTGTCGATTAACCTAAACGTATTATCGCACAACCTCTTGACAAAGTAAATAGTTTGTGATACAATGGATTTATAGACTTTCGGTTATAAGGAAATATGGTTTTGTTCGGTATGTTTTCAATTCATGTAAAGGAGATTTCAGTAACTTATGCTCAAAATAGAAAGTATTTCGGTAAATGCAAAGAACGCATTATCTATGTGGTTCAGCAAGAATTTTACATACGAGTATATGTGTTTCGGTAACATAGATGATGTTATAACAAGTTTCGGTAACACACAAGCGACAGAAAACGACGTCGAAAGAAATAAACGCTCTTTCGGTAGTCTAATACTTGACGGAATTCAAATCGCCGATTCCGATGAATATGACGAGTTGAAAGAGTATTGCATGGAGTTGCAAGCTATTCTGAAAGTCGGCAAGGGCAAGAGCGAGTATTCGGCGGTCGGAACGGAGTTATTTCGGCTTTATAACGACACCGATATTCCGCTCATGAAGTATCTCTTGTTGCAGATTTGGTCGGAGTTTTTACGGCTACAAAGAGAGCGTTTCAACAAAACGCAAATCACCAACACAAAGAAAATCGGCAAGGAAATTGCCGATAGGTTCGCCGATTATGTAAACACGCTCCTGTACCCGATTGAAAAGAAAATAGTCACTCTTGATGAGTTGGCTGACTGTGTGGGCGATTGTCAAGTTTCGCTTATTTTGCGGGACAAGGCTCTTGTGAGTTGTTGCACAATCACAAGCACGCTCGTTCCGCTCTACATCAAGGTTTTAGAGCAGATGAGCGTGTTGAAAAAGTGTGTAAAAGTATGCACTATTTGCGGCGATTATTTTATCGCCAACCGCGCCAACGAGGGGCTTTGTAGCGAGGATTGCAAGGCAAAGCGGCAGGTCGAGTTCAATCAAAAGCACCGTGAAAAGGTGAAAGATGACCACTGCGAGCGTGAATTTGAGCGCAATCGGCAGGGTTATGATAATTTTCGGAAGAAGTTCCGCAAGCCCGGCGCGGGCTACTCGCAGGAGTTTATCGGCAGATACGAAGCCGCTAAAAAGGCGTTTCTCGATGTCGGGAACAAGAAGCGCGGGGTTCGCAAGCGCGGGCTTTTGAGCGATGAATCGTTTATGAAATGGCTTGACGGCGAGGTCGGGAAGCGGTTACGGTTGGAGGGCGAGGGGTAGGAGGAGCTTTTTAGAAAATTTTTTCAAAAAAGGGTTGATTTTCTGTATAGTTTGTGGTACAATGGTATTTGTACAACTATATCTTGAAAGGAATTGGAACTATGGCTTCTAAAAAAAGCAAGGATTTAAAGGTGATTAGCCTTTTTTCGGGGGCGGGTGGATTGGATATAGGATTTGAAAGAGCCGGATTCTCAATTTCAGTTGCGGTCGAGGCTGATTCTTCCTGTTGTGATACATTAAGAGCCAACAGACCTAATCTATCTATAATAAATGATAAAATCGAAGATGTGTCCTCGAAGGATATTCTTTTTGCAGGAGGGTTGAATCCGCTTGAAGCTACGCTTGTTATTGGCGGTCCACCATGTCAAAGTTTCAGCCTCGCCGGAAAAAGAGGGGGGCTTGACGATGAAAGAGGAAAACTGCTTTTTGAATTTGTAAGGGTCGTTAGAGATACGCTTCCACGGGGGTTTGTCTTTGAGAACGTTAAGGGTCTCGCCAACTGGGACGGCGGAAGAGCCCTAACACTACTTATTAATGAACTGTCTAAGCCTATTAAATATAAAGGAAGAATATATAAATATATCATTCCTATCCCGCAAGTCTTAGATGCTGTTAATTACGGTGCGCCACAACACAGAGAGCGAATTATTATTGTCGGAAATCGCGAGGGAAGAGAATTTGTATATCCGGCAGTAAAGAAAACCGATGACTCATTTGTAACCGTTTGGGATGCCATCGGCAAATTACCACCTCCCGACAAACCATCGGTCGCAGCTTTAAGGGTTGCTGCCACAATTAAAGAAAGGAGAGAACGATATGGCTATTAAATCAATACCAAATCATCAAACGACCGCACATTCGCCAACGACAATCGAAAAAATAAAAAAAGTCCCCATCGGCGGAAAATTGTCTGATGTTGAAAAGACGTTCGGCTCTACTTATAGAAGACTTCACCCGGACAAGCCCTCCCCCACTGTTACACGTAGCGGATATAGGGATTTTATACATCCTTACGAGGATAGGATGCTTACCGTGAGAGAATTGGCTTGCTTACAAACATTTCCTCTTGATTGGGAGTTTGAGGGAGTTCGACTTGATTCGTATAGTTCAAAGCGTGTTACTACCATGACACAATTCGGGCAAGTTGGGAACGCAGTTCCTCCCGCCCTATCAGAAAGTATCGCAACCGCCATTTACGAGCAGTGGTTTGCAGAAAGCGGGGAAACGTAATGCCTAAAGTTCCGATTGAAGTCACGAGGGAAAGCTATTTGTTGAAATCGACATTTTTCTATAACAAACTCCAAAAGAACGGATATTTCGATTTGTTCATGCAAGTCCAAAACCTATGTAATCTTGAGGGGAGTAAGTTAAATTGGTCACAACGCGCTGATTGGAAAATTTGCGATATAGCATGGAAAACTATTAAATCGAGTAGCATAGACCCTATGCTTGTGTTTGTACATCCGAAAATATTACAACTAAATCCGTCTTTTCTAAAATATTATCGCTCTGTTGCGATGATACCGCAGAAAGGCTTAAAAGCAATCACCGGAGTAAGTAATGTCGAAAGAATCGAGGGTGGCAAGGTTGAAGCCGGGGCATTATCAAGTGCGGTGATAGAAAAACTTGTTTCTTCGATTAACGAGGTTCTATCGTTGGTGATAACACTGTCCGCCGACATCAGCGAAAATGAAATTCAAGGTATGATGTATGCCACTGCCGGAATTAATATAGAGGGTTCTTGGCGAAACGCAATAGGTAGCGAGGGTGAGAGAGTTATTAGGTCTATTATTCTTCGCGAATTACTTACACAAAAAGATATTTCATCAATTTGTGACCGCCAAAACAAGACAAAGGCGATTTCAGAGTTTGATGAACATGAAATTCTTGATTCGATTGAAAATATCAAGACTGTATACCTTAAAAACGGGTTTTCTATGGTCTTTTCATCTGAACCAGATATAACTTTGCATGATGATTGCGGTGCAACAGTCGGCGTAATCGAAATTAAAGCGGGACTTGACCCTGCCGGCGCACTTGAACGACTGGGAGCAATGCTAAAATCATTTGAAAACACTTTAGCCGAATACCCAAACGCTGTCACTATTCTTGTCGCCTCTTGCATAACCGATGAAGTCGAAACACGTCTGAGTGCTTCAATGTCGGTAAGGCAGAAGTATATTACCGCTAACGTCACTTCAAATGAGAGTAGCCAACGGAAGTTTGCGAATAGCGTGAGAAAAATCTTGAAATTAACATAGGGTATTTCTCGCAAACCCTATAACCAAGCTAAACGAAATAACAAATAGAGGAATAAATATGCCGTCATACAAAAAGCCTAATATGTCAAAAATCAATAGCCAAATGAATAAGCTTAAAACTGCTAATAATCGTTTTCAATCACAAGCTCGTCGCTCTATCAATGATTTGAAAAGCCTTGAGCGGCAGGCAAAATCATATCAAAACAAATTACGCTCAATATCTATCCCGTCGTTGCAATCTACTCCATCGCTTTATCTCGGTTATTCTGAATCGCCTTATATAAGCGGTTATTCGGAAAAAATTGAAGATAAAGCTTATGATGTTTTCATATCACACGCTTCAGAAGATAAACGGGAAGTAGCACGTCCACTTGCTGTAGCATTTGAGCAACGAGGCTTAAAAGTTTGGTATGATGAGTTTGAGATGAAAATAGGTGATAGTTTACGGCGAAAAATCGACAAAGGGATTGTAAATAGCAACTTTGGCATAATAATAATATCTCGCGACTTCATAAACAAGGGGTGGACAAACTACGAACTTGATGGATTGATAACACGCTCTGTAAGCAACGAACAAGTTATTTTACCTATTTGGCATAATGTCACTAAACGTGAAGTTATTGATTATAGCCCCTCCCTTGCCGATAAAGTTGCGAGAAGCACTACGGATTTTACAATTGAAGAAATAGCCGATGAGATTACAGATGTTGTGTTAGAAAGAAAGGAGTTAAATTGCAACCATGAATACTCCTCCGTGAGAGCAAAATAAACCTTGTTTCTGAATTATTATTTTAAGCATAAATTATCAAGAATAATATAAAAGACAACCGCCAACCTCACAGTCAGCGGTCAAGTATAGCGTAGGAGCATATCACAAATCCTTGTCCATTATTTGTCCATTAAGTTTACGAAAACATAATGGAAATTACGTTAAGTTGCGAAATTGTAAGGTCGATGAAATGCGATGATAACGGCGTTTAGGGCAAGTTATGAAAAGTTAGAAAATGCTGTTTAGAAAATTCAAATCCTGTCACTCAGATTCCCTCAAATCCGCTTGTAGAGCGGATTTGAGGGTTTATTATTGAGCGATTTTCGGGTTTTGGCGCTTACTTGGCGTTTATCCTGTTTTTCGGCGTTCACTTCCCCGACGGTTTCATTTGCAGAGTCGGAATCCCGATGACTTCCACAATTCTATCCATACTCGCCGCCTGCGCAGCTTGGAAGGCATGACTATAATGATGGAGCGTAGTGTTTGGACTGCTGTGACCTAAATTCATCGAGATAGTTTTGACATCAACCCCCGCTCATTATTTATTGTGCGCCAAAACAAAAATTTGCTTAAACAGCGGATTAAAGGCTTTTGTGTGTAAAAAATCCCTATTATGTAAACAACATAATAGGGATTTTTTATTTATTAACATATTTGTCTACCCATCTTAAATAACGGCTACCGTAACCAATTGCCAGCCATGCCCACGCTTTGGAGCATAGCAAGCCCGCAGTCATAGCGGCGGATTGTAGAATTTATAAAGTTGTAAAGTGCATATTTATAATAGTATAGAGTTCAAGATTTTATTTTCCGAAACATACAGCCATAAGCCACAAATCACATGTGAAAAACATATCAACTCCATACGTACTACATATTGATATGTTATTATTATAGCAGATGAAATAAAGGCAATCAAAAACAAAAAAATAACGGAGGTACATATCATGAAAATCAGAAGGAAAGCAGTAGGTCTCACAATAGCCGCCATCATGGCTATTACCGCAACGGTTCAGGCAGCAGCAGCTACGGCAACCTATACATTTGAAACAGTAGGTGATGTATACGGTATAACTACTACGTGCACAGATTTCAGCAACTACGTTACCGCTTATGCTAAGGTTGAAAACAACGGAGCATATACGCAGACAAATTCACGCGGTTACCAAAACGCGGCTACTACAGCGCGCAGAACTTGCACAAGTGGTACAGTAACAAGGACTGGTTGGTACACAACCTAATAAAGGAATATACATTCTGTCTTGTTGATAGAAAGAATGTTCCTTAAGCGTAAAATGTGATAGTCTTTATTTCATTGGTTTTTAATTAAAGGAGTCGAAAGTTAAAATCGTTTCTTTATTTTTCGCTACGGTTGCTCCGCAAAGTCGCATAATATCGGCTATGCGGAGCAAACAACCGAGCGAATTACTGAGGTGAAATTTGAAATGAGAAAAATCTTAAATATCTACTTATTATATACTTTACAAATTTCTTTTATCGGCATATTTGTTTTAGTAATGTTTGGATATAATTTACAAGTAACAGAAAAAACATTTTTGGAAAATAGAATGTTCTCGGAAAACGTTTCCGGTATTCAGCTTTCGGATTATCGAGTTCACGAAGATGTGGATTTAAAAATTCCTTATGCGGAAAATTCGGATTTTATGATGTATAGATATTTAGTTGAAAACTCCGGTAAAATAGTGCGGGGGGTCTATGAAACCGCAGATGTTTTCGGGTTTTCAAACTATATTTCGGAAGGTCGTTTTTTTGAATTATATGATTTTGAGGATAAAACATATACCGCTGTTGTCGGGCAGGAAATTCTCGTGATGACCATCGAGGTGGATGGAGTAAGATATTATCCGTATAATCAAAACATGTATGAAGTAATCGGCGTTTTTAAAGAAACAGAGACGGATTTAGACAAAGCGGTTTACTTAAACTTGACAAGATTGTTAGAAGATGAGGATAATATAGGTCTATATTACATAGACGCGGAAAACGAAGAGGCTGTAAATGCAGTAATTACAGCAATGAAATCTGATGCGGAAGGCAAATACAGCACTACTGATATAAAATACGAACCCACCGTTACTTATGGGTTGAGCATAATGTTTAATACTCTGCTTATATTTTCAGTTTTGGCGGCGATATTTTCCTTATTTATTACTACGATTTTCTTTGTTACAAATCAAAAATACACCGTAGCTGTACAAAAACTATGCGGCTTAACCAAAAAAGATTTAGCAATAACATACGGCATAAAAAACACATTAGTTGCGATCTTTTCCATGATTTTGATTATAACAGCTATGCTTTTTTTGACGCAAAACTTTGACAAAAGCATATTCTCAATAAAGACTTTAACTTATCATCATTATATCATTACAGCGATTTCTTTGTTGATGCTAAACGCATTGATAACTTTTTTTACCGTAAGGCTTGCGGAGGGAATAAACATAAGCGATGCTGTAAAAGGAAGGTAGAGTATTGAAATGATTAGCATGATTTGGCACGAAATAAAACACATTATTAATGAAAATAAAATGATATTTATATTATCTGTACTCGCTTTCACCTGCGCTTGTGTAGCGATAAACGTAACGCTGACTAATTATAGTGTCACCCGAACAGAGCAGACGGCGGCAGAAGAAAGTTACGCTGACAAGGGGATTTATAAATTAGTCCTTGATGGCGGAACAGAGGTATATCAGAGAATTTTCAGCGAAAATTATATAGACAACATCAAAACAGCTTTTGAGCAGTTAAAATCTGACCCTTTGTTTGAATACAGGTATAACGCGGAAAATCTGATTGATTTTTTCAGTATTTCCGACAGTTCTTACGGAGAAAATGATTTTCCGCCATATAAAAATGAGTTTTTATATGGCTATGAAACCGGAGAAAGTGCTGTTTATGATTATTACTTAACACTCAAGGCTTTTTACGTTGACAATTTATTCAAAGACGAACCCAATGTTTCATTAAGCGTGGGAGAATGGTTTACAGATGAAGATTTTTATGTAAACAACTCTAATAATATAATACTTCCCGCCATATTAGGGAGTGGATATGCGGGGTTGTATGAAATTGGTGACAAGATTTATAACGCTCATCTCGGTACAAAAGATGAAGTAACCCTTACCGTCACAGGATTTTTAAAAGAAGACAGCTACTTTTATGATAACAACAATGACAAAAAAATACTGAATCGCTATATTATCGTTCCGGCTGTGGAAACCACTTATCATGAACATGATGATTTTACAAAAGCCGCATACGACGGGTTCAAAATGACGAATACAAGGATTGTATTCCCAAAAGATGATGAAGAAATCGTTGTAGCGCGTGTTTATGAGATTTTAAATCAAAATAAACTTTATGAGTTCGGACTTTTTAATGAAACAGGAGGTTGGACTGAACGTCTTGCACATAATAAAAACGCCACCATTACCTCTTTAATTATCAGCGCTTTTGTTGTCACTTTGCTTTTCGCTATTTTTTGTGTGCAAACCTATTATAAACTATTAAAGAATAAGAAAAAGTACAGCATTTTAATCATGAGCGGTATGACAAAGGCACAGCTTTTTTTGATTATCATTATAGAAACGCTTGCGGTGTTTTTAATGTCTACAGTATGTTTTTATATTTTGTATAAAATCACTTATTCAAATCCGCACATAGATATGGGATTAAGTCATTATACCTTTTTTGTAATACCAGCAATTCAAGTCATTTTGCTCTGCTTTATGGGCATATTCGGTTGTTATAAAACGAACGAAATAAACCTTAGCAGTACATTAAGAGAACATGAGTAGGGGGGATTAAATTGGAACTTTTAAAATTAGAAAAAGTAAAAAAATCTTATGGGACAAAGCAAAAAATCAAAGCTCTCAGCGGTTTTGATTTAAGAATAAACAACGGTGAACTGGTAGCCGTTATGGGCAAATCGGGTTCGGGAAAATCTACCGTACTGAACATTATTTCAGGCATTGACAAATTAGAAGAGGGCGGGTATTGGTTTGACGGGCAGAATATGGCTGCGCTTACTGGTGATAAATTAACCGTATTCAGAAGAGAAAACATGGGATTTGTTTTACAACACTTTGCCCTAATCAGTTCGGCTACAGTATTTGACAATATTGCGCTCCCTCTTCGGCTGAAACGCACCTCCAAAAGGAACATAAAAGAAAAAATTCACTCATTAACACAAGAACTGGGTATTGAAAAACACTTACACAAATATCCCAAGGAACTGTCCGGCGGTGAAGCGCAAAGGGTTGCAATAGCGAGGGCAATTATAAATCAACCGAAATTAATTCTTGCCGACGAACCTACCGGCGCACTTGATGAAGAAACGGGTCAAAAAACAATGGAGGTATTCAAAAATTTACATAAAAAAGGGAATACTTTAATTATTGTAACACACGACCCGCAAATTGCCTCCATGTGCGAAAGAACTGTCTGGATAAAAGACGGAAAAAACATAACGGAAAGGGGTGTAAAAAATGCTTGATAATTTTAAAACAAAAATCCTGCCTTTGGCGCTTTCTGCTATAATTCTTATGGCGGCAATGTCATTCACGGCATGTAAAGATTCAAACAATAACGACGATAAAGAAAATCAAACAATAGAGTTTGAGCAATCCTTTATTGTAGACGAAAATGATGAAAACGGGGGAAGCTCATTCGCCTATGAAGTTCAAGCTGATTAATACAAATAACGGCAGAAAGGTATTCACGCCTGTATTCTGCCGTTATTTTTGCTAAATTTTATAATAACACTTGTGTTTAAAAAGAAATTATGATATAATTAAAAAAACTGTTAAAGGGGGATAGATTATGGCTTTGAAAATACTTATAGTGGAAGACGATTGTGTGCAAAATGACGTCCTCAGAAACTTTTTAAAAAAGGAGTCGTATGAAGTGCTGTCCGCATATAATCTTGCCCAAGCGCATGAGATGTTGGATAAAAGCATCAATTTAATGATATTAGATGTTATGTTGCCGGACGGTAACGGTCTTGACTTTTTAAATGAAGTCAGAAAAGATAATAATGTCCCCGTTATTGTACTTACCGCTCTCGATGATGAATATACACAGCTTACCACATTTGAGTTAAAAGCTGATGAGTATGTGGATAAGCCGGTTTCCCCTGTCGTAATGGCAAAAAGGGTAAAAGCACTTCTTGAAAGAATACACGGTATTTCAGACAAAATAGAAATTTGCGGTTTTCATTTTGATTTTGATAAGTATACCGTATATGATTCCTCTAAAAAAGAAATTAAAATGACAACAAAAGAAATCGAAATTATGAAATGCTTGTATGAAAATAAAGGAAACGCCATTACAAGAAATGCTCTTATTGATAATGTGTGGGGATATGAGTACATAAGCGAAGAACGTTTTATAGATTCACACATAAAAAATATCCGAAAAAAACTTGAAGCTGACATTATTATTACGGTTAAAAATATTGGTTACAGATTAAATATATAGGGGGCATTATGAAACGTATTAGGCTGGGTATATTTGGCAAAACATTTATAATCACTACGGCAATGATGCTTATAATAACATTAATCGCATATTTGGTTCTGTACATATTAATACCGCCGTTTTATAAGAACTATAAAATCAATCAATATAATAAATTGTCAGAACAACTTATAGGGCAATTGGAAAATGCCGATACCGTTGCTGAAGAAAAAGATATTTTAACCGATTTTATGCAAAAAACATCATCAACAGTAAATGTTCTTAATGAAGACCAAAGCGTTTTCTTTAATTTATCGTTATACCACGGTGTGGAATTATCGGAAAAATTTGATGAAAGCGAAAATCAAACCGCAATAAAAACCGAAGTATCGCAAGAAGCCGAAGACGGTGATTATATCCACTTAGAGTATTCATATACTTCAAATGGGCAACCGCGAATTTTGCAGATTATAGTCGCGCTTCAACCGTTAAACGAGGCTAAAGCGGTGATTATCAGCATTTATCCTATATCGGGATTGCTTTGTATTTTCTTTTCTTTTATACTCGCTTCATTATTTTCACATTCGTTTGTTAAACCTATTCGTAAAATCAGAAAAATCACATCTGAAATGGCATTACTTAAACCAAATGCCGAAATACAGATTGTCACAAGTGATGAAATAGGTGAGCTTAGCAAAGATATTAATAATTTATATCAAGAGTTACGGGGTACGATTTCAACGCTTGAGAAAGAAATGAAGATTTATTCAAACTTGGAAAATGAACGAATAGATTTTTTACGAACTATATCGCATGAATTGAAAACACCGCTTGCATCCGCAAACGCTCTCATTGAGGGAATAATTTATGATGTTGAGCCATATTGTGATAACCCCAATAAATATCTAACTGAATGTAAATCGTTTTTAGACAAATCTATTCAGCTTACAAAAGAGTCGTTAAACTTAAATCCGGGCTATAACGAAAAGGTTGAAAAGCACAATTTGAAAGACTTGATTACAGATGTTTTTTCATTATACCGAGTTATTGTAAGGTTTAAGCAAATTCGATATACGGTAAATATACCGAATGACATATATATTACAACTAAAGTAAAAATGTTCTCACATGCTCTATCCAACATCTTTTCAAATGCTGTAAACTATACTATGGTAAACGGCGAAATAAGAGTTAAATATCTCGAAGATGACAGGGCTTTGGTCATAGAAAATATTTGTATGCCTTTAACCGAAAATGAATTGAAAAATGTTTTTTTACCGTTTAGCTCCGGCAAAAAGCACAGTCATGTGTCAAATGGTTTGGGTTTATATATTGTAAAACAGATTCTTGTTTCATTGAAGATTGGACATTATTTTTTACCCATGGAAGACAAAAAAGGAATGAGGTTTAAGATATTCATGCCGAATTCTGATTTAGAGCAATAGTTAGTTTTTTATGAATTTTTGATGCGGTCGTATTTAATCTATGACCGCATTTTTTATTTTAGCATTTTATATATACCTACAGCCCGTTGGCTCGAACGGCTGTAGGTATGTCGCCATAAATCCTCTGTTTTTAACATTCGGGGGATTTTTTGCGTGCGGTTCTTATAACCGCAGATTTCAAGGTTCGCCCAGCCGTCGAATTTGTGTACAAATTCGCAAACGGCGTGCGGTTCTTACAATTTCCGTACAAATTCCGTACAATGCTATTCAAATCGAAAAATGTTAAACTGAAATTACAGGGTTTTGGTGTGACTGCGACACCAAAATCAACAATTGAATAAACCGTTGTCCCTCACGGTAATGAGGCTCATCTCCTGGACGAATCGGGAGGCGAATCAGAAAGTATCCCGACACAAAATCTGTAGTTTTGGCAACTACAGGACGTAGCAATGGGTGGTTGGGTTGGGTGCTACGGTATGTCTAAAATGTAAATTTAAAATAAAATAAGGAGGCATTTTTATGAAGAAAGACCAAATAATTTCGCGCAACTTTGCAGAAAATCGTCAGCGCATCGGAGGTGTTACATTTATAACACGCTCGTACGACAACCCTGCCGCAAACGTAACAGCAGAGCGGCTTTTACTCAAAACACTTGAATCAAAAATTACAGAAAACAAGGAGAAAGTAGCATGAAAAATTACAACAACATTAAAATCATCGGAGTTGATAATGGTTATGGTAATATCAAAACCGCATCAACCGTTTCACCAACGGGCATTTCTGCACATATAAACGAGCCAACTTTCGGAGGTAACATTCTCATTTATAACAACATTTACTACCGAATTGGCGAGGGACATAAAACTTTCATCGTCGACAAAGTGACAGATGAGGACTTTTATATTCTCACTTTGGCGGCAATTGCACGGGAGTTAAATCAGGCACAGATCACAAAAGCAGATATTCACTTAGCCACCGGATTGCCTTTAACTTGGGTTGGCAGTCAGCGTGAAGCGTTCCGAAAATATCTCTTGAAAAAAGACGAAATACAGTTTAATTACAAGGGCAAGGATTATCAAATCCGCTTTGTCGGGTGTAGCATTTTTCCGCAGGGATACCCCGCTGTTATTAATCATTTACGCGGCATGAGCGGCGTAAATATGCTTTGCGACATCGGGAACGGCACAATTAATATTATGTACATTATTAATAAGAAACCGGACGAAAGCAAGTGTTGGACAGAAAAATTCGGCGTTAATCAATGTGTGATTGCCGCAAGAAACGCTGTCATGGACAAATTTGCCGTTAAGGTAGAAGACGTTATAATCGAAATGTCATTCGCAGAGGAACAGCCGATATAGGCGAAAACTATCTGACTTGCATTACCGCCGCAATAAAAACCTATGCCGAACAAGTTTTTGAAACACTCCGAAAATATGAATACAATTCCGATTTAGTCAAGCTGTATATTGTCGGCGGCGGCGGTTGTATTATCAAAAATTTCGCCGATTATGACAAAAATCGAGTTATCATAATTGACGATATATGCGCCACAGCAAAGGGTTATGAGATACTTACAATCGGAAAAATCAGAAAGAGCGGGTGACTTTTATGGGCAATATAAAAAGCACAAATCTTCGCTTTAACCTCGACAAACCACCGTATAATCAAGCGTGGGAACACTTGCAGAACATGAACAAAATGCAATTTAAGTCCTACAGTTTTGCAATTGTAACAAGCGGTTAATGACTACTTTGAGCGACAACGGAAATTACAGGCAGACCCTTATTTTGAGAATCGGGAATGTGAAGATGAATTTGTCAGACAGATTGTAAGCGAGGTTGAAAAATCCTTAGAAAAATCACTCCCAAACTTCTTGACTGCCTGTTTTGCAAACATTGTCCGACCCTATCAAGTACAAGTTGAATCAATTCTCGAACCGCAACTTGACACTTCTGTCGATATTGACTTCGATTTTGTTGGAGGTTAATACCGTTTTAGTAACAGTATAACACGGTTTTAGTGCTAATGTCAAGTTAAATTTTTGAAACGCAAAAATCAGCACCATTATCACACTTTATTAGTACGCCATCGTTACTATTTTTGACGGCTTTTGAAGCCGTCAATGCACCACCGCCGTGATTGTTATAATTCGTATCCGAATTATAACAATCACGCACGGCGGCGCAACATCACTTCCCTTGTTTGAATAAAATAGGTGTGGGGAAGTGATAGGCAGGTAGTATAAGTGTCGAGACACTTACTCCCTGCTCAGGTGGCTTGCCGCCCCCTAAGAACCCCCGCTTGCACCTACGGAAATGTATCTGCAAATCAGCAGATACATTTCCTCCGGTGGGCGGCTATTGCCGCCAATTTCGCCCACACCTTACTATTAATATATGGAGGCTCAGTATGGCTAATCGCACACGCAAGCACTCTTTTTCTATTCTTCTTTCCGATAAAGAATACGCTTTGTGGCTTAGAAAACACAAAGCGAGCGGACTCAACAAAACCGATTATTTTATAAAGCTGATGAACCGCTCTATTATAAAGGTATATCATTTTGATGAAATCCTAAACACGCTTTATAAGGAACTCCGTAAAATCGGCGTTAATCTTAATCAAGTCGCCGCACTCGCAAACAGTGGCAGACTTCCGCAAGCGGAAATCGAGATTTACAATATGCTGAAAATTTACAACGGCGTTATGACTTCGTTGAAAGCGTTTCTCGACAAACCGTTAATCCATGCGGAAATTCTTGAAAGCAGAGGTGTTGTTCCATAGCTTTTGGAAATGTAAATGTGAAGTATTCGCCTTGTAAATCAGTAGGTTCTTTAAAAGCCGCAGACAAATATATGCTCGGTAAAAAGTCGGAACAAATTAGGGACAAAATTACAAAAACTGCTCCTGATTTATACACCGCTCTTGGGTGTGAACGTGACAACTTTTCAAACAATATTCTTGTTACGATAAAGCTTTAAGGTAAGAGTTATACAGGATTGAAAGAAAAAGATATACTTGCTCACAAGATGTCGATTTCCTTTCACCCGGACGACAATTCAAAGTTGAATTATCAGACTGCTTTCAACATAGCAAAAGAATTTGCAGAGCGATATTTTCACTCAAAGGGCTACGAGGTTTTGCTCGCTGTTCACACCGACACCGAACATATACACGCACATTTTCTTATCAGTAACTGCAACATGGATACAGGCAAATCCTATCAACGTAATCAAAAAGACCTGCACGAAATGTCGGAGTTTTTTGAGCAGCAATGTCTTGATTATGGTTTGATAAATTCAGTTAGGGACAGCTTTTATAATCACGACCTTGAAACTGCAAAAGACAAAAATTGCTTGGCTGAAAAACAAATGAAGAAGCGTGGAGTTGAAACATTCAAAGACGAATTACGAGATGTAATTCAGCAAGAAATCGCAGACCCTGCTAACAAAACATTCGATGATGTAATCAAGGCATTGATGACAAACTGGAATGTTGAAACCCGTGTTGCGGGCAACACAATATCATATCGTCACCCCGAATATCGTGACAAGAATAACAATCTTGTTTCCGTGAGAGGGAGCAAGTTGGGTGAAATTTACACCAGGAAAGGAATTGAACATTATGTTAAAAAGAAACAACGAAAACATGAAAATTATTTACCCGAAGCCGGGGGAAGAACCGCCGGTAGTGACATCGGTACAGATAGTTACCGAACCGAAGGAGGAAGAAATGTACAACAAAACCAATCAACAACCGAAACAGGAAACGAATTTGCTGTTGCCGCAAGAGGTCATAAACAATTTATGGACGAAAATGTTGTCAATGCGGGAGGGGAACGTCAAAGAAGCGGAGGACAAGTTTCAAGTATCTTTGATGTTGTCAACGATGAATCAAGCGTTTCAAGCATTGACCGATTTTATGACCGCTACACAAGACGAGCTGAAAACGCAAAACAACAGGCAATTGAAGCTGCTGAGCGTGCAGAGCCAGTACGAAAAAAGCGTAAAAGCCAGTGTTTATAACACTCTGAAAGAAAACAATTTACTTGTAGAGAAAAAGCAAATTGAATCATTCAATCGTGTACTCGCCGTGCTTGACCAATCGACCGATAAGTTGACAACTAAACTTGACAATGCCGCCAATGAGTGTCGGCAAGCGGTTAAACGCACAGAACATTCGAGCGAGAAATTATACAAACTTGCAAGTTGGCGAGATTTGATGTGGTACACCGCCCCTTTGTTGGTACTGTTGGATTTGATTTTCAGAATCGCCCCGCATTTATAGGCTTTTCGGTCAATCATATGCCAAAACAACAGGCTTTTCGGAGATTAGCGCATCCCACTTTCGGGCGATAAATGTAGCTTTTTCAATTTTGCCCACTTCGACTAAAAGGGCAACGTAACTTTTCATAGCATCGACAAAATCATGAGTTTCGTTGCCCATTTTAACTTCATCATCAGCGACTTTATAGCACCTCTCAAGTTCGATTTTCGCCTTGTCATATTGCCTTAATTCACGGTAAAGATTGCCGAGAGTTATACCGAGATTAAAGCGAAGATGTGAATTTTCATCGCAATATTTGCTTGCTTTTTCAGCGAGAGCTAAAGCCGCTTTGTAGTCTTTAGACAGCATTTTATATGCAGCTTGATAATGATACAATAAAGCATAGTTTCTGTTTTCGCCAATATTATAGCCCGTCAAAACAGATGACATTTCGGCGATTATCAACTTCATTCCATGCTCGTATTCTTTAATTTGCATATACGGGAAAACGTCTTCAATAAAGCTGAGATATGCGGACAAATCGTCTTTTACAGCAACTTTGATTATGTTTTCGATAACCGCAAAAATCAGTTTGTGACAAGGAATGTTGATACCGTGATGTAAGCAAATGAATTTCAACATTTCGACAAAACAAATACAATTACCGACAGACGGTTTTAAGTCGGCAAGAACAATTTCCCGAATCATCGGGTGCAGACTTATTATTTGATTATTTTCTTGAATAAAACCATGTTCTATTAAGTCGTTAATGTCGTTTAAATCGGGCAATTCAAGCCACTTTGCAAACAGCCACGATTCAATACCGGAGTTGGGAATAAACGCCATACATCGCATAATATTTGTCGAATTATTCTCAAGTAAATGTAAAGAAAACAGCGTTTGAATATGCCTGTAATATGTTTCTTTGGTGGTCGCACCATCTTTGGTGAATTTAATTTTATCGGTGGAATTAATATCAGGGTGACTTTCGGAAAGTCTTTGCAATAACTCCGATGGATTGAGTATTCCTTTTTGCAAAAGCCGTGCCGCCAACTCAACAGCAAGAGTATGTTTGTGAACAGTTTCGATAATCGCCTTGACTGTATCATAGTGGCTTTCGGCGGCGTTGTAAAACTTGCCGAATAGCGAAATAAGCGTGTTAATATCGGCGATTTCTTCAACAACAAAATCATCGTCACCGTCAATGTTACTGCGAGTTGTAAAAATAATTTTGCACCGATATTTCATCATAACATGAAGCAATTCATCTTGTGTTTGAGTTGCGTTAAAGTTGTCGATTATTAGCAATACACTTTCGCCCAAACTCCGCAAATATCGATTATGAGCGTGAAACAAAATATCCTCTGAATTAGTAAATCTGTCACTTGACATGACAATGTTAGTGACTAACTTCTTCAAACTGTCATCATAAGTGTAGTATAAAACCCGTGAATACGCTTTCTTGTATTCTTTAGCGTAAGCTTTGACAAGTTCACTTTTACCCATACCGGGGATTCCACGAACAAAGACTTTTTTGTGTTCGTTTAATTTCTCGTGAAGCTGTTCGAGTTAGCTATTCCTGCCGCAGAAATACTTACAGGCTTTGGGCGGTTCGCCGTCTAAGATGAGTTCGGCTGTATCGGGGAAATGCTGTTCTTGCTTGACTAATTGCGTAGGCGTGTAATGTTTTCTCCCGATACAATAATAGAGAACCGCGCCAATAAAGTTAGCAAAATCAAAATCGGATTTGCAAGGGTAATCACTTAGCAACTTATCTTTTTGGGCGAAAGAAATGTCAACATCATTTTCAACTAAGCGATATATTTCGTCTTGAATGATGTTAATGTCAACAATGTGCGGAATTATATTTTCTTCAATCTCGCAACTCAAATCTGCTTCCTTATATTCGGCGAGGTAATGCTTTGCAATCGTGCTGCTGAAAGGCTTTTCGCCGCTCACCCAACGGCTGACTATCGTGGAATTGATTAAATCGTGAGCCACTCTATCGGTAAAGATACCCGCTACGATTTTATCTTGAGCGAGATTCGTATGCTTGACAATTATTTGCATGACAGATGAAAAATCACAACGCATTATACACCGCGCCTCCTTTACGTTTCGGTTTTCGGACAAGTCGTTATACCGATTATATCACAGGTTAGTAACAAAATCAAGAATAAAATAAAATTTTGTAGAACGGCGGCGAGGATTTTTGAAAATTTTGTCGAAAAAACCTTTACAAGCATAAAAATCTATGCTATAGATACGCTTGAAATTGAGGGGTGTGTCGTAACCGCAGACGCTATGAGCTGTCAAAAGGAAATATCTCAAAAGATAACTGATAAAAAAGCTGATTATGTTTTGGGGTTGAAAGCAAACCAACCAAGCCTTTATGAAGATGTAAAAATTTATTTTGACAACATTGATGTTACACAAAAAACGGTCACTAAAGAGAAAGGTCACGGCAGGATAGAAACAAGGGAATATTACCTTGAAACTGACATTGACTGGTTATGGCAGAAGCCGGAATGGAGCAATTTAAAAGCAATCGGCATGGTAAAATCAAGGGTTTTCGAGAAAGAAGTTATTCGGGAGGAAACGAGATATTTTATTACATCGCTTACCGATGTAAAGAAATTTTCCGTGTCTGTCCGCGAACATTGGGGTATCGAAAATAGCTTGCATTGGGTTTTAGACGTTGCCTTTAATGAAGATAATTGCCGCATGAGAAAAGATAACAGTGGCGAAAATTTCGCCGTCATTAGGCATATTGCTTTGAATTTGCTCAAAAAAGATTCCTCTAAAATGAGTGTAAAAGCTAAACGACACCGTTGTGCTTATGATGATGAGTTCTTGTTTCACGTGCTTTTCGGCACGGTTGATTAAATTTCATGCGTTAGCCGTGAATAATTCCCCTCCCCCTATTGACATTCACGCCCAAATCGTTTATAATAAGAGCGTGAAAGTCAGGTGAATCGTTATGAGCAAGTTTGAAACATTGGATAATATCCTCAAAAACAACAACGGCTACTTGAAAACAGCCGATGTTGTCGGCGCGGGGATTTCCAAAACTTATCTCGGCGAATATGTACGAGAGCGAGGCTTAGAGCGGGTTTCGTATGGGATTTATATGTCCGAGGATGCGTGGGAGGATAGTCTGTTTATTATTCAAACGCGGTATCCGGCGGCGATTTTTTCCCACGAAACGGCATTACACCTGCTAAATCTCGCCGAGCGTGAGCCTTCCGAATACTCCTTGACACTCAAAAGCGGGACAAACTCGACGGCGTTAAATAAAGAGGGCGTTCGGGTCTATAAAATTAGGAATGAGCTTTTTGAAGAAGGGCTAATTCAGGTTGAATCGCCATTCGGCAATGCTTTGAGGGTGTACAACGCGGAGAGAACCATTTGCGATTTAATTCGCAGTCGCCGTAATATTGAAATTCAAGATTTGCAATCCGCCGTTAAGGGATATGTCAAGAGAAAAAGCAAAAATATCCCGCTGTTAATGCGGTATGCCGAGCTTTTTTCGGTGGAGAAAATCATCAGACAATACTTGGAGGTGCTTTTATGATACGAACATCAAGGCAGTTGAAAGCCCTCGTTCGCAATATGTCAAAAAGCGACAGCGCGAGGGCGCAGACAATCATTCGCAACTATGTCATGGAGCGGTTTCTTGAAAGAATTTCCTTGTCACCGTATAAAGACAATTTGATTCTGAAAGGTGGCACTTTGATTTCCGCCGTGGTCGGCTTGGATAATCGCTCAACGATGGATTTAGACACCACGATTAAGAATTTGCCGCTGACAATTGAGAGTGCGCGGAGCATAGTCAGCGAAATTATCGCTATTGAAATTGACGACGGCATGACGTTTGAAATAAAAGACGTTGAAACAATCATGGACGAGTCGGATTATTCGGGTATGCGAGCGACTTTGGAAGCGCGGCTTGAAACCATGCGAACGCCTTTGAGGATTGACTTTTCAACAGGGGATGTCATTACACCGCGTGAAATTGAGTATGCTTTCAAGCTGATGTTTGAAGAACGCACAATTTCCGTTTGGGCATATAATTTGGAAACCGTACTCGCCGAAAAATTAGAAACTGTGCTTGTTCGCGGCACAGCCAATACTCGCATGAGAGATTTTTATGACATCTACGCCCTTGAAACAACGCAAATGCAGAATATAAGCGGTTCTGTATTGCAAGAAGCTTTTAAAAACACCTGCGATAAGCGCGACACATCGCCGATTGCAAACGATGTCGAGTTAATCTTGAGTGAAATCGAAAACAGCGCGGTCATGACAGAACTGTGGAGAAACTATCAAGCTAAATTTGACTATGCCGCCGACATAACGTGGCACAGCGTGATGAAATCGGTCAGGGCGTTATGCGGTGCCGTGATTTAAAACTTTAAATTGAGAGGAGCCCCCCCCATGCCACACATCGTAATCAAAACCATCAGCGGAAAATCGCCGGAGCAGCTTCAGCAAGCCGCCGAAAGCGCAATAGCCGCCGTCAGCAAGACCCTCGGCAAGCCCGAAAAGTATTTCTCTGCCGCCGTTGAGGAATACTCGTTCGGCGAGTGGGAGGGCGTGTACAACGCGAGCATCAAAGACAATGACAGCGTGTTAGTCAAGCCCGGCTACACCAACCCCGTGACGTTTGAATAATGGCTATACGACAATTAACCAACTGGAACGACCCGCTCTTTCGGAAGAAAAGCCGCCCTGTCGAAAAGTTTGATGAGAGATTGCACACGCTTCTTGACGATATGCGTGACACACTTATCGCCGTAAAAGGCTACGGCTGTGCGGCTGTTCATGTCGGCGTTTTGCGGCGGGTGATTGTCGTGAACGACAAGAGCGGCGTGATTGAGCTTATAAACCCCACGCTTACCGAAGCAAGCGCGGAAACGCAGATTGTCAACGAGGGTTCAATCGCACCCGCTTCGCCGAGAGGTGCTGTCACTCGCCCGAAAAGCGTAACTGTGTCTGCGTTCAATCGGAATGGTAAGCCTGTTACCGTTAGCGGGACGGGCTTTCTTGCGGCGACACTTTGCCATGAGCTTGACCACTTGGATGGAATTATGTTTACTGATAAAATGAATTGAGTAGGAGGCAATCTGCCATTCTGCCTAAGAAAAACTAAGGAGAAAACGAAAATGAAAACAGCATTAATTACAGGACTGTCCCGCGAAATGGGACTCGGCACGGCTCTTGCAAAGCGGTATATCGAAGACGGCTTCAAGGTTTTCGGGAGTTGCCGCGACATCGAACAGGAGCATATTGCGGCACTCAGCCACGACCATGCGGGGAAGTTCTTTCCCGTTCCGCTCGACTTAACCGACTTGAATTCTATTAAAAAAGCGGCGGAAATTATCTCCGAACACGGGAAACTCGATGTACTTATTAACAACGCAACCGCCACGAACGGCGACGGCAACAAGCCGCTTGACGAGGGACTTGACACGGAAAATATGCTCAACGCCTACGACGTGAACGCCGTCGGGTTTATACGGTTGGCGCAAGTTTTTCTGCCGCATTTCAGCGAAGGCGCGGTTCTTGCCGCCATAACCTCTGAACAAGGTAGCATGGGCAAGTGTTGGCGCGACAGCGGGATTGATTACGGCATGGCGAAGGCGGCACTCAATTATGCTTGTGTGGTTTTGCAACGGCGGTTGGCTCCGAAATTTGGGCTTCGCGTACTTGCCATTCATCCCGGTTGGGTTCAAACTCGCCCCGCTCCGCCCAAAGCCGACTTGTCGTCCGAAGAATCGGCGGCGTTTATTGCAAAGACTGTTGCCAATCCACCGCCGTATGAAGCCGAGGGCAACAAAGGAGTTTTTGTTTGGTATGACGGGCGGCATTTTGAGTTTTAGTACCTTTTGAGAGAGGCAATTAAAATCTATTGCAAATAAAAAAGCGGGAATCGCCACCATGACGATTCCCGCTTCATTTATTATTTCCCGTACAGACCCGTCTTAATAAACACCCGCCCTTTCTTTGACAAGCCGCCTATTTCCAACAGCTTAACCCGACCTAACCCGCGAATAGAAATGACCGCGCCTTCGCCGACTTGTCTGTCCGATTGCAAGCAGACCTCATGATTCAAATTCACTCGCCCTGCTTCAATCAACTCAAACGCCTTGCTTCGCGATATGCTAAACGCTGCACTCACTACAGAATCCAATCGCGGCGATGCCACAGTGTCGGTTTTGATTATAAGTTCCTCTGCCCTGCCGGGAATTTCGTCTAAAGAAATTCTTGACAGACGAACGCCAACGCGCCCGGCTTTTGTGAGGTTTTCAATAATATAGTCGCCAAGTTCCGGCAGGCAGAGCATGACAAGCGGTGATTCAATAATATCGCCGAGTGTGTCTCGCTCAATGCCCAACGCCATGACCGCGCCTAAGATGTCGCGATGTCCGAGCGGCTTGCCGAAGTTTTGAGGCGGGGTTTCTATTTTCAACGTCGTGAACAACTCGCCGCGCTCATACTCGCCCCAATCGGGGTTGAGAAAAATCGCGCGGACACGTTCCGCATCTTCGTAGCCGCCGTCAAAAACAACCGCAACATCACGCCGCCTTGAAAAATATGCCGCGACACTTTGCGCTTCTGCAGGGGTGAGGAAGCGCGAGGCGGCGCATCCTGCTTTAGCCGCTTTCGCCGCCAAATCGTCCATGCGGTTTAAGAGCAAGTCGTTTTGTAACATAAATCATTCCTCCAATAGCAATCATACCATTAAATAAAGGAAAAGTAAAGACCAAGTTTAGTCCGCGCGTTTGATACCATTCTGAATATACTCTGCCTGCCGCCGTTGCTTTTCGGCTTCAATAAGTCCCTGCACATAAGTCCCCCCTGTGATTTTCTCGAAAGCGGTCAGAGTTTCGGAGGTGTCTTTGAGTTTCATCCGTTCTTCGGACAGCGACTTTTCAAGTGCAGCGACTTCCGCCTCATTGGCGGCGACGAGTTCGTTAATGCGCTGATAATTCGTGGCGGTAATTTTATGTTCAACCAAGTACGCCATATCTTTCTCACTCGTCTGCCCCTCACCAAAGCACCGCATACCTTTTATATATAGGTCGTTGAAAAATCCCAACTCCGATTTCAGTGTAGCAAGTTTGCTTTCTTTTTCAGCCACGCCTGTTTCCAACGCCGCAAAATCTTTCCGCAGATTTTCAAGAGTTGCACCCGCATTTATTTTCTTATTAAGTTCAGAAAGGCGGTCGAGTTCCGCATCATTCGTCCAACTGAATGGCTTCTTCTTATTCTTCTTACGCACCGGAAGAACACCCTGCACAAACACAATCGTGTAATGCTTAATCGTTTTGTTCGCCATGACTTCAAGTTTGTCGGGGCTTTTCGCCGAAGCAATCTTGCTGTCAACGTCGCTCACAAATCGTTGATTATTCACGAGCCTGTTACGAATAGCTTGCTCCGAATAATCCTCACCGAGTGACTTCAAACGAATAAACCCGTTGCCGTCTTTGGGCTTAACAGCAACATACTTGCCCCTCTTGACATCACACCCCGCGCTTTGCAAACGTGCCAAGACTTCATCAAAACTCTTATACAACATGACAAATCTGTCAATGCTATCACGCAACTCCTCGCGATAAGTATTCGACTTAGGTTTAAACTCTTTTTCAAGTTCGCGGATTTTTCCGACATAACACTCCTGCGCTTCAAAACCGTTCTCGGCTTCACGGAAAGGGATTTGAAGTCGCGCAAGTTCGGCTTGCACGAACGACTGCTTCTCCGGCACAGAGTAAAAGAACGACTTCCACGGCGAATATTTTTCCGCACTTAATTTCTCTTTCTCGTATTTGAGAACGCTGTTCTCTTGGCGGAGTTGCTCGACGGTATTCGCCGCCGTCCACGTCTTAGTCGCCGTGATTTTCTTCTCGGCTTGCGACTCTTTATAGTCCTCAACCGTCTGATGTGCATAAGTCGCACCCTTGACGTCACGTCGCAGTCCGTGATTGTTCAGAATTTTCTCCAAGACTTTAAACTCGCTTTGCTCCCACGCGACAAGGCGATTTTGCTTTGAATTTTTCGCCGTGAAACCCTGCTCATCAAGAGCCGCTCTCATGGAAACGCCGCGAGACAAACTGTTTTTCCGCTCCTCTTAGCTTATTGCAGAGCTTATCGAGCCATATGAAGGTGTTGTTTACGACCCTTGTTGCGGTACGGCGGGAATGTTCGTTTCCTCAATAAAATTCGTGGAACGGCACGAGGGTAATCGCCTTAAAATATCCGTTGTCGGACAGGAGCGCAGTCTTGATACGTGGCGGCTTGCGAAGATGAACCTCGCAATTCGCGGAATAGCCCACAACCTCGGCGACCGCCCAGAGTCTACTTTTGCGGAAGATTTGCACGTAGGCAAAAAAGTTGACTTCATTATGGCTAACCCACCGTTCAACTTGAGGCTCAATGCACAGGGTGTGACTCAAGACACCCTAAAGAACAAACCGCAGTTCAAAGGTTACACAATTCCGCCTGTGTCGAACGCAAACTATGCGTGGATTCTGCACATGGTGTCAAAGTTGGACGTTACCAACGGAATTGCCGGATTTTTGCTTGCTAATGGTGCGTTGAACGCTGACGGTGACGAGGGTAAAATCCGAAAAGAATTGGTCGAAAAAGACAAAGTTGAAGCCATCATCGTTCTGCCACGCGAAATGTTCTACGGACCTGATATTTCCGTAACTCTGTGGATTATCAACAATAACAAGAAAGCACGCTCTCTAAATGAGCGAAAACTCCGCAACCGCCAAGGTGAAGTGCTGTTTATTGACTTGCGGCGGTGGAACGAGAATATTTACGAGAAAAAATATGTGCAGTTTTCGGACAAGCAGATTGCCGCTGTCAAGAAAATTTATACCGATTGGCAGACAGGTAGCGATTATAAAGATGTCCCCGAATTGTGTAAGTCTGCGACAAAAGCGGAGATTGCCGCACAGAGGTATTCTCTCGCTCCAAGTAAGTATATTGAGTTTATCGACCATGATTTGGAGATTGATTACGCAACCGAAATGACACGGATTCAAGGCGAAATGCGAGAAGTTCTGAAAGCCGAGAAGGAATCGCAAGCTATGCTTGGAAACATATTGTCAAGAGGGGAAATGGAATTTTTTATAAAAACCCACAAAAAAGCAACCACTTAATAAAAAGCAGTTGCTATTTTAACTATTCAATTTTCATTTATTTAATTTTGATACCATAATTGTTCTTCGTTATCGGGTAACGGCATGTCTGAATTGTCGGGCGGCAATACGCTTATCCCTCTGTTATATCTTCTGTATCGGGTATTTCGGGTGTGCTTTCGCTAATTAGTTTTGGTATGATTGCTATTAAATTATTTTCGGTTTTATTTCCAAAACCAAAAGCGGCATATAATCTCACTTCTAAATTCCCATAAGTTCCAGTTGGTATCGACATAGGATAATCAATCTACTCATGGATTGAATCACCCGCTAATGTATTATTGTTTGGTCTTCCAGAGCCTTCTAAATAATCATGGTTATATTCGGGATTATCTTGTTCGTCAATCATCGGATAATGAATACCGAAACTCATTCCATTAACAAAAGCTGTTAAATCATGTATTACCACTGTAACCATAATATTTTCATTAGGATAATAAACATCTTTATCAATAGAAAGGGTCGCTGTTTTCGCAAGTGCTGGGTTAGGTTTCACCCGACCCGATTGGCTATGTTTTGAAATTGTACTATGAAAATTTGAACGCAGAGCCTCTTCAATAGGCTTGAGCAACGTAAACGCATCCTCACAGGGGAGACCCTGTGAGGATGCGCAACCCCCATTTGGATATAGCACATTTTTTTGAGAAAATGCGTAAACTGACATTGATAATTTCATGCTGTTGTCGTGTAAAGGAAATGGGCGGGAAATCTATTATTATTTTGAAAAGAACTTGTAATTTTGTCAAAAATAAGATATTATCCTCTGCCGGTCGGATCGCCTACAAAAAGGTAATGCGATCGTGTAGCTTCATACTGGGCTTTTGATACGCTGGTTTTAGCTGTACCATCAGGTTTTATTCTGTAATACATAAAATTCATTTTTCCATCATCGGATATAACCACTTGGCAACAATAGATCCAACCATCCTTCCCGGCATCAACAATAAGCCCCTGAAGCCGATAGGAATCTTCGTATATCGCGACTTTGTTCTTGCCATTGGATTTTTCAACACTGTATACTCTGTAGTTTGGACCAGCCTCGGCAGTATACAAGGAAAATCCATAATAAATTCGATCTTCATATATTTCCCAACTTATTGATTTACTTTCTCTCACAACAATTTCCCTGTTCTTGCCATCGGTTTTTACGCGGTATAGAATGGATTGATTATTAGAGGGAATTGTATAATAAACCCAATCATCATCTACTTGAAATTCGCTTAAAACGCCTTTTAATATCGCATTTTTGCTCGAGCCATCAGTTTTTATACGGTGTAATCCGGTTACAGTATAATTCTCAACTGTTTTATAATAAAGCCAATCTTCGCTTATTTTCGCGTCCTGTAAATCAATAGCGTTATCATGACCATATTCACCATTTGAGCCTTGTATCGGTTTTGGTTTATCGACGAGTTTCCCCTTTTCAGTCCCGTCTTGCTTTATGCGATATAAATCACCGTTTTCAGTAACGTAATAAATCCAATCGCCGTCAGCCACAATTGCGGTTCGCGGAGCCGTCTGCATGCTGTCATCGGTAATTTGTTCAAGGTTAAGGCTACCCTCTTCTCCCTTGCGTATGTATAAGCCTTTCCTTATTTCCGGTGCGTTTTCCCATATTGTATAATATGTGCAGATTTCTTTTCCGTCCTCAAATATCTGTTCAAAAAAAGCAACATTATGCCCTCGTTCAGCGCTAATTGGACCGTATTCTTCTACAGTACAGTTAACGGTCGCGCTTTTGCCGTTAAAGGTAGTCGCTTGAATTTTGAAATTTCCGCTTGCGTTTGGTTTAGGTCTTATAATCCCCTCATTATCAATGGTTGCTATTTTTGTGTTTGAACTTTTAAAAGTGATTTGGTTGCTTGCCGTGCCGGCAGGAAGTACGGCGAAAACAAGTCCTCCAGCAGAGACAACTGATATTTTGTCAGGGGCTTTTTTCACCGTGACCTTGACGTTTTTTGAAACGCCGCCAACAGTGGCTTTGATTGTGGTTGTTCCCACTTTCTTAGCGGAAATCACGCCGCTTGCGTCAACCGTAGCTACAGTGTCTTTGCTTGAAGTCCACGCTATAGTTTCCTTCGCATTGGTCTTGCTTTTTACCTTAAATGTTTCTCCCTCGCCTAAAGTTACGGCTCGGCTTTCCAACACAAGTGTAGTCGCCGCGCTTGCGGGTAGTGTAGGAATCGCCGTAAAAATCATCACCGCCGCGATGATTGCCGATAGAAGTCGCAGTCTTGTTCTTGTCATGCTGAAATCCTCCTAAAATTTTTTGAAATCTTTAATACAAGACTCGCCTATTATACCGCCGCATCATGATAATAAGTTATATCAAAGACAACATCGTCTTCAAACATAAAATTCAAACTCATGCCGCTATTTTTGTAACTTATTTTTATTTCTCCGGCTGTAGACGGAGCCCCGTAGATATTAGTAATTTGCCCTACCGTCATTCCTAATTTCGCACCTTCGTCGGTGGAAACGCTGTCATCATCGAAAGTAATTGAAAGTATATAATTGTTCACTCCATCGGGCGAAAAGGTAGTGAATTGTACTCCCGGATAATAGTAGATGTAGTCCATTCCAAGAAATGCACAACTTTCTGAAGCAAACTCTGCGCTTGGCGTACCCAATGCGCTAATCAAATCAGCCGCATTACTTCCTGTAAGAATATTGTAGCCGTTATATCCGAAAGCATACCCGCCTGTTGCAAGGGTAGGATTCGGAGGGGAAGTCGTAACCGGAGGTGTAGTCGTGGTCAAAGGCGCGGTTGTAGTTGTTGCAGTAGTTGTTGTTATTATTGTAGTTTCCGATGTTGTTTGAGGTGCAGTCGTTGTTGTTATTGCGGCAGTTGTCGCAGTTGTGGTAGGCGCAGATGTTATTATCGGTGAAGATGAAGACGTTGTCAAACTGCTCGTTCCGAAAGATGGTTCGCTTGCCGCGCTTACGCACGCGGAAATTAAAAGTGACGTTAAAGATACCGCCGCAATTTTGATAATAGCTTTTGTTTTCATAATGTTACCTTCTTTCGCTTTTTTTATAAGTATGTGTTAAAACTTTTCCATTTTCCTCAAATTCTCTTAGCTGAATTTCTTTTAACCTGTCGTAGTCTTCAAGTTTAAGCTCCCAAACAGCGGTTACATCAAGGTCATTTCTATGGTCGATAAGGTTATAATTAGCGGACAATTCCGCGCCGAGCCACCTCGACAATTTTTCTGCGCCGTGTACGTTAATGTGATTTCCGCCGTTAGCGGTGTCGGTGTCGTAATCAATTCCGGTTTCAGAGTTCAATTTCAGCAAATTGTAATACGGCAGGGAATGTCTTTCGGCGTATTCGGAAACTTGATTATCCCATTCGTCATACCAATAAGGCCATATACTCGGTGATTTTATCAGAATAAAACTGATATTGTTTTCCGCGCACAATTCTCGTATTTTGTCTAAATATTCAAAACATACTGTGGGCAGGCTGTAATCTTCAAGCCTTGCTCCTTTGGGGATAACCGTTACGGGAACTGTTTCACTTCGCATAAAATAACCGTTCAAACCTACATTCAGCGGTTTAAAGTAATACTTGAAATCGTCCGGGGAAAGCTCGTGCCACCTCTCATTAAAACGAAGAATAGGGAATATATAACTTAGCATATACTCACCGTCAATAGCAGATGATTTAATAGCACCGATTTTACTGCCCGACATTCGCATACCGTCTATATTTAATCTGTTGTAGGGTTCACTTACAGGTTCGCCAACCTCCATAACCTCTGCGCTTAAAATGACTATATCGGGGGTTTCATATCTCAATGTATCTTTCAGCAACCAATAGCTTTGCCAAATAGTTTGGGCGGCGCCTCCCCGTATATATGATGTAAAACCAAATTCGCGAAACAACTCGGCAGGGGAAAAGGTTTGATAAACTCCGCAGTCACCTATAAAAATTATGCTGTGATTTTTAGGTTCGGCGTAATACTCGGTTGTTAACGCTCCGTCAAATGTTTCGCTCATATATTTTGGTATAATTAATCGCTGTAAAGCTAAAAACAATGCCAAAAAAGCTAAAATTATAGCCACGTATTTTGCAACTTTTAAAATCTTGGTGTTCATTTATGCTCCTTAAAAGTTTGTATATATAAATCCGCTTACTTCATAACCGTAACCGTACTTGCCAAATATAATTATCAATATAGCAAGTGCATTGCAGGCGCATAATTTGAATGTAGCAGACCGCCATTTTTCGGGGTAACGCGAACGCAAACCGCCGCAAATAATCAAAAACAACAAACAACCGGCAATCAAAATACACTCCGGAATTGTAAGACCGAATGGCTCAAGACCATTTGAAATATATTCGTTTAAATTAAAACCTGTAAACAAGGAAGAATACGCTCTAAAAGCTGAAAAAGCATCTGTAAATATATCAAGTCCGTTTATAAAGGCAATCAGCACGAAAGTCCGAAAAATCCTAATCGCTACCAAAATCTTGTCAAGTAACACTTTTTTTGAACATCTTACCATTAGTCGCGAGTTGTTGAAACGCTCATAAACAGGTTTTAATTCCATTGAAATCAGAATTACCAACCCGTTAAGTAGACCCCACACGATAAAATTTGAACCTGCGCCGTGCCACAAGCCTGTCAAGAACCACACAAAAAGAGTTGTCACCCAAATCGGCATACTTTTTGCCGCACGTTCACCAAAATATTTTTTACAAAACTTGATAAATCTAATCATTGTTTTGCTCACGGTTATAGGGAAAAACACATAATCCTTAAACCATGACATCATTGTAATGTGCCATCTCCGCCAGTATTCTGCAACCGATTTTGACATTAATGGTCGGTTAAAGTTTTCCGCTACTGTTATTCCCAATACTTTAGAAGCGCCGATAGCAATATCAATTCCGCCCGTAAAGTCACAATAAAGCACTACTCCGTAAATTAAAACAACCGACAAAACATACGCGCCGCCACTGTAATTGCCGTTTTCTGCCGAAAGAATCGAAAGTGAAGGCAAAAGGCGTCCTGCAATAATCAATATTTTAAACACCCCGAATAATATACGCATTAATCCGCTTAAAATGTTGTCGGAATTTGCTTTGTGCTCTATGTAAAGCGTTTTACTTAAATCGGTAAATCTACTGATTGGGCCTTGCAACATTTGAGGAAAAAACATTGTAAACAACGCCAACTTAAATGGGTTTTTCTCGGTAAATCCTGTACTTGTCGCGCGATATGCATCAATAACATACGAAAGTGTTTGAAAAGTATAAAAACTAAGCCCCAAAGGAATAATAAAATTTAATCTCCCACCGCTGTAAAAGAAAGAATACTTTAATATTGAAAAAACGCCAATATTTATTACAAGACAAGCAACAAGAGCGGTTTTCCTTTTGGCTTTTATTTTTGCCTTGAAAGCTTTTCTTTCTTCTTTTGGAATACCTTTTATTTTTTCTTCCTGTTTGAAAAGTAAATCCCCCATAATCATAGCCGTAAAGTATGAAGTTGTTATTGTAACAAAAACATACGCAATATTTGCTATACCGGAAAAAGCATAAAAAACGATACTCGCCGCTAAGAGAAACTGCCATTGAAATCTTTTGAACAAAGTGTAATACAAGAACACGAGCAAAACAAAAAATATAAGAAAATTATATGATGTAAAAAACATTTGTGTCCCTATCCTTCGTCTGACAATCTCGTTATCAAGTTGAAAATTCTGTCTACTGAATTAAAGTTTTCGGGGTTTATATCCTCAGCGCGGATTTCAACATCAAACTCATCAATTAGCTCTGTCACAAGCGTAATCATGTCGAGCGATTCGAGAAGACCACCATCGAATATATTATCGCTGTTTTCGTAATCAGGCACAGGGTTTATTCCTTTAAGTATTGCAATTATTTTTTCCATTTTGTTTTTATTCCTTATTGGTAATGAGAATTTGCAAGTGCATTTCTGTCAATCTTGCCGTTCGCTAAGAATGGCATTTTTTCTATGTGAAATATCTTATTGGGACGAAGATAGCTTTCAGTCTCTGCACGAAATTTTGCTGAGATTTTCCGTTCGTCTGTAACGTCATAATTCCCTGTATAATAGAGAATTAAAAAGTTGCGTTTATAGTCAAAAATACAACAGACTTCTTCCACACCTTCAATTGCAGTAGCCAAAAGTTCTACTTCTTGAAGTTCGATTCGGTGTCCTGCGTGTTTGACTTGAAAATCCTTTCTTCCAACGAACATTATTTCGCCAACCTCATTGTACTTAACTAAATCGCCCGTGCGGTATATTAATTCGGGATAATTGTTATTAAGCGGATTCTGCGTGAAAAGCTCATTTGTCTTGTCAATATCATTATAATATCCCATTGCAAGTGATGTTCCGCGAACACATAACTCGCCGCCTTCATTTCCCATAACAATTTGGTCATTTTCATTTAACACTAAAACATCTGTATTACTATAAGGAATACCTATCGGCAGGGGCGCGTGGGCATCAAACGTCTTTGATATTTTATAATATAAACAGGTTCCTGTTATTTCTGTAGGGCCGTAAGTATTGATAAACGTTACATCGGGTAGCGCGTTTCTCCAGTAGTTAAGCGTAGTATTATACATGACCTCTCCACCCGTAATCGCCATGCGCAAAAACTCCAGCTTAAAATTATCAAGTGCTTTTGATTTTGCCAAATAATTGAACATCGTCGGCACCCAATCAATAATAGTTATTCTTTTTTCATTGATATAACTTACAATGTCCCCGGGCGATTTTATTATGTCTTTCGGAATAAACTCAATGCTACAACCGCGCAGACACATAAGCCCTATTTCCTTTAGCGACTTATCGGAACTGAAAGGCGTGATATTTCCAAAAATGTCCGTTTCCGAAAAGCCAAGAGCGTCGTCAATTGCAGTTATATAGTTGACAAAACTCCTGTGATTAACGCAAACGCCTTTCGGCACGCCTGTAGAACCGCTCGTAAACATCACATACATCAAATCGGTGTCGACTCTTTTATTTGCCGCCTTTTTAAGCGCGCTTTCATTTATCACATAATTGGTTAATTCGCTTGAAATAAAAAGCTTTGCAGAAAAAGAAATGCCGTCCATGAAAGTTTTATCAGTTAATATTATTGCTTTCGGGTTTAGAACATCAATTGTTTTTTGCAGTCGAATTTTTGAAATGTCTAGATTAATTGGAGTAAAAAAATTGCCCGAATATACCGTGCCTAAAAAAGCCGCAACCGAAAAAGGCGTTTTATCCGCGATCACTAAAACAGGCTGTTTATAAAAACCGCTGTCGCAAAGTGCCGCGCCGATTCTCTTTGACAGTTCTCGTAATCGCAAAAAATTAAGTGATGTTGATTTATCGGAAACAGACTTCCTATCATAAAATTTTCTTCCGATAATATCTAACATATCTGTAATGCAGTTTATCATATCCCACCAATACGTCTTTCTTTTCCTCTTCTCATATTTAGTTTATGAATCTCTGTTTTTTCGCGCTGTAAATAAAATTCGCATTCTCGTTCTATTATAACAGACGGTAAATCTCGCGATAAAAACAGCGAAATTCCCTCTGTTACAGAATAGGCACCAACTTTGTGGAAAACCAAGAAATCACCCTCCCGCGCTTCGGGAAGTTCAATTTCTTTTACTAAAACATCACCCTCATTGCACAACGCACCTACGATATTCACCGTCATTGTTTTATCGAAAGGAGTTTTTGAAATAACGGTTACAGTCGGCTTTCCGCTCGAAAACATTTGTCCGTAATATGAAAACTGATGCTTGCCTCCATTGACGATGTAATAAATCCTATCATCATTTTTTCGTATCTCTTTTATTTCGGCAATGTAAATGCCGCACTCTGCGGCAAATATTCTACCGCCCTCATAAGTGACTTCGTATTTGTTCTTCAAGATTTTCAAATATTCGGAAACAATGGCTATCAAATCGTGATTATCGCTTTCGCCAAATAAATCAACACCCACGCCCGAACCGATTTCTAAGCACCGAATTTTAAAGCTATCAAGTTCGTCAAGCATTGATATAAGATAATCAAAGTCTTTTGTCAGCGTGATTTTTTTCATACGCCCTGTTCCGGGATAAAAGTGTATACCATCAATGATAATATTTGTTAATTCTGCTTGTTTTGAAAATATTTCACGCGCTTGCTCTTTTGACATACCAAATTGATTTTTATTCGATAATCTGAGCAGAACCGCGGCTTCAAAGGCGGCATTAAAACAGGCATTTCTAAGTAAATCTAACTGCCGCTCTGATTCAATAGAATAGCGTTTTACGCCGTATTCTACAGCTTTTTGAAAGTTTTCGGCTGTTTGGCAAATGCCGCCCATAATAATCCGTTCGGGAGCAATTCCTTTGTTTATACATATTTCAAGTTCCCCCGGAGAACAAACTTCTACCTTTGAAAAAACATCTGCATATTCAATCAACCATGGGTTTGATTTTACTGAAAAACATATGTCAACTTCACCAAGCAACTTCTTAACATTTCGAGATTTTTCCATAAAGCTTTCAACATTAAAAATATAAGCAGGCAAAAAATTCGACAGCGCTTTTAAATTTTTATAGGTCATCTCAGTTAAATCTCCATTTTTTATGTCATCATTGTATTTGAGGATAAATAATGGGGTCAAAAACGTAGCAAAAACCATCTAACGGTTCTCTTAATATTGAAAGTTCTCGCGCTTTTCTGTTCGTGAACATATAATTATTGTTATCACCATCTCTAAATCTTTGGGAATCATAATGATACCACAAACCGTCCATTTTTATCAAAAGCCAGTAATGTGAATCCTTAATATTTCTTATGCGTATGGTTTCGATTCCCGCTCTTGTAAGCAAAGCATCGGAGACCAGTTGAGATGTAATACAGTCACCGCTCATGGTTTTCAAGGCGTTATACGTTAAAAGGGTGTCGTTGTTTGGCTGGGTAGAGTTTGGCATATATATAATATTTTTTAAAACGTAATCTTGTATCGTCTGCACCTTTAAAATCGGGTCGCTCATATCGAAAACTCCAAGAGTTTTTAATCTTGAATCCGCCATTTGTATTATACTCTGCCGTGTGTCGGTGAGTTTAGTTACGGTTACGTATATTTTTATAGTTGAAGTGTTCCCGCTTCTGTCGGTTGCGGTATAAGTTACGGGGTAAACGCCTTCTTTTCGTATATCTACAAGGCTTGAATCAATTGATAACTGCGGGCTTGGGTCAGAATCATCAGTTACAGAAATATCAACAGTATTATAACGGTAATTCAAAACGCCGTCGACCTCAACCGAAAGGTTTTGCGCGCCTTTAATAACAGGTGGGGTTATATCATTTATAATAGCCGAAGCTACCGCCGCGTTTGCAACTTTTTGTGATTTTGTACCATCGGTACGAATTACAAGATAACTGTTTTCATATTGCGAAAATAAAATCCAACCGTTTCTTACCTCCGATATAGACCGTCCACCAACATCATTACTTAGCGTTTTGTTTTTCGGTGTTCCATTAGCGCTTGCTTCGGAATTATAAAGATTGTTATTTTTTGTATAAAAAACCTCATTGCCGACAAAAATATGGCTCGATACGCCGTCCGCTATTGTCATCCTTCTTGTACCATTAATATTAACTATGTATAACCCATAATTATTTTTGTCGCCCGCTTCGTATCTAATCCACTTATTATTACTTGAGAAGGTTTCGTTTCGCATCTTTTCGTGAGTAATTTGTTCCCCGACTGTTTTTCCTGTTTGTATTCTGTAAATGCTATCGGTAGAAGTATCTTTGTATAAAACCCAATTTTTGCTTGTCAGAATTTTCTCCGAAAAAATGTTGTCAAAGTCAATATTGCTATCGCCGCTTAAATCCACATTCACATCAATCGACACAAGCCTTTTACCCGAAACGCTGATAGAAATGCGACATTCGCCATTTCCGACAGCCTGCAACAACCCGGTGTCATCAATCACGGCGACACTTAAATCAGAACTTTTATATGTAATACTATTGCTTGCGGTATCCATTGGCAGAATTGTCCATATTTGTAAACTTTGAATATTATTTAATAGTATTGTACCTCTGCCGCTTGACTTTCCGGAAGTCACTTGATAAAAAATGTCTTCCTCACCTTTTTTATTGCTTTCGGCAACCACCGTCCAAATTAGCTCGTCTGGTGTCTTTTTAACTGTAACCACCATTTCCCCTACGGAATCGCCGATACTCGCGCTAATTGTTGCTGTTCCTACTTTTTTGGCAGTAATTACGCCCTCGGCGGTTATATCGGCAATCGTGCTGTCCGTTGATTTCCAAGCAACAATCTCTTTTGATTCGGTTCGCACCTTAGCCTCAAAGGTTTCGCCCACGCCAAGAGTTACGCCGATTTTATTAAGCTTTAGTGCTGCTTCCTGTGCCGAAGTAGGGCTTATCAACGTAAAAACTATAATTATCGCAGTAATCGTCGCAAAAATTCCCTTAAATCCTTTTCGCATTGTCGAAACCCCTCCTTATTATCCACTGATTTATAATAATAGTATTCAGCAGACTACATGTAACAGCATAATACAAATTCACCAAAAAAACAACCCCTTTGTCGTAAACACCTCGATTTCTGACGTAAACAATAAAAACCGCCCCGAAATTTCTTTCGGAGCGGGCTCTTTATGAATTTTATTTACTGCAAAATATCACCGTACTTATGAAAATACCATCCTCAAATCCAAACCACGTACTGCCGTTATATTTTTTTACGATTTCTTCAATGATGCTCAACCCAATACCATGATTTTCAGGGTCGCTTTTAACGGTTTTAAATCCATCATTTGGCTTAACACTTGAATTTGTTTGACTTATAACAAAGCAATCAGCTTTGGCGTTCGCCGACAGCTTTATGCTTTTAATTTCCGTTTCTTCTGTTTTTTTACATGCTTCTATCGCGTTTTGCAGTAAATTGGAAACCACAGCGCAAAGGTCAATATCGCTTATATTTTCTGCGCCGTCGCTACTGAAGAAGATTTTTATATCAATGTTTTCCTGTTTTGCAAGCCTGTATTTGCTTGAAAGTACGGCGTTCAGCGCCCCACGAGAGCAAAAATGAAGAGGTTCAAGGGTATACTCATCGGCGAATTCACTGATATATTTTTTAAGCTCATCATATTTTCCCATTTCCGCCAAATCCGAAAGAAGCTTGGAGTGAGTACCAAAATCATGTTTCAGCCGTGTTATTTGCAGGTTTTGCTCTGGAATTTCGCTGATATGTTGGGATTGCATTGCGTTCAAGTGTTCATTATAATCCGCTTTAAGCTTCAAACTATAGTTTCGGTTATTTGCATACAGCAGACACACGAAAACTATTGTAATAATGACAGGTGCAAACATTATGGCTATTAGATATAATGGTGGCAAATAGGATTTACTAAATTCTAAACTGAGTATAATCGTTCCGAAAAAAAACATACAAAATAAAAGCACTATTATTATAAACTTACCATTACCCCTAAAATTTATGTTTTTCTTTCTGATAATTTTAAAAAATATCATCATAAAAATTGCAGAAAATATGTTTGTTAATATTAAGAAACTTATAGAAATAAAATTTATCGGTTCATAAGGAATAAATAATAAATTAAAATCCTTATCTAAATTTTTAACAATTGAAAAAGCTAATATTTCAGCCCAAGATCCTAAAAAATTAATACTACCAAAAGCAAAGAAACTTTTTAAAAAGGTATCTTTGAAATTTATTAATATTCCTATGAAATAAGGAGTAAATCCTAAAAATATGTAAATTATTCGATCTAAACTGTTATCATGACCAATAGAGGTTTCGAAGTATAGATGATATTTAGTAATAAATAGTTGTAATATCCAAACCACTACAACAAATCCAATAAATGAACAAAGCTTGCTTTTTCTCGGTGTTAAGTAACCAACAAGAAAAAATGCCATAATTGAAAAATAGAATATTCTGTCTATAAAAACAGCGTGAATATATATCATAATAATACTGTACTCCAGTTTCTGACTACCTTTTCATCAACCTCATCGGCGTAGTTTTTGCCAATAGGAATAATTTTATTATTTTCAACTTTAAAATGCTTTTTTGGCATATAGCCGCTTATTAAGTCAATATTCACAATATAACTTTTGTGACAGCGGATAAAAGACTGCGGCAAAAGTTCAAGCAGATTGCTTGTTTTTAAGCGCGAAGAAACAAAGGTTGCGTTTTTAAGATGAAATACTTTATCATGATTGATAAACTCTATATAAATTATGTCGTCGCATCTTATCTTTTGTTTGTTTTTTATCACGATGTACGATTTTTCGATGCTTTTTAAAGCTTTTTTCATAGAGCTTTGAAAATCGCCAAACTCTATCGGTTTCAGTAAAAAATATATGTGATCTGTTTTATAAACGTCTTTGAAAAACTCTATGTAGTGTGACTGATAAATAATTTGAGCCTCCGGCTGTATTCGATTTATTTCCGCCGTTAGGTCTATTCCGTTGGCGTCTTTCAGCACAATATCCATGAAAATAATATCGAAAGGATTAGACCGCAAATCTTCCAATATTTGATGCCCGTCAGAATAAGTTTTTAAGGAATAAGGAAAATCGCCGAAAAAACATGAAATATGCGACTTCAGTCGCTCCATATCTGCCACAATATCTTCACAAACTGCAATATTCAGCATATTTAATATGCCCCTTTCATTTTTTTCTAAATAATTATAGCACAATCTGACAGAATTTGCAAGTCTGCGATATATTCAAAACGAGATTAATAAAAATTTTCACCGGTATCGTGATATTTTGCAGTAAATAGAATTTACAAAGTGCCCGCTCTGAAAGAAATTTCGGGGCGGTTTTTATTGTTTACGTCAAAAATCGAGGTGTTTACGACAAAGGGGTTGTTTTTTTGGTGAATTTGTATTATTCTGTTATATGTAGTCTGTTGAATACTGTGATATTTGACGGGGATATAATTGGAGGTGCGACATGAAAAAGAAAATTTTAAGTTTAGTAATGGTAGTAGTTTTTATGGCTATTCCTACACTACCCGCAAGCGCGGCGACTACACTCGAAGGAAAAGCCCCAAACTCAATAAAAGCTGCTGTGATTGGTGACCAAAATGGTTCATGGCAAGTAATAGCGTTGCTCCCGAAAGAAACCGTAAGCAATTCTATCACTTTTAAAAGTTCTAACAAGAAAATAGCTAAAGTAGATGAAAACGGGAAAATACAAATTGGAGCCCTTAGAGGAAAATGTAAAATTACGGCAACCGTTGACGGTAAAAGTGCCTCTTTTAATATCGAAGTAAACAATTATGGATATGATGAATATTTTTTAACCAGTAATTCTGAGTATTTTCCGCTTCTCGGAGTAGCAGATGATTATTCATACTATGCCGATAAAAACGTCAAAGGAATATATAAACATAAAACCGGAGAAAAAACAGCAACATTGATTTCTACTGATACTGTTAGTTCTTATCCTTCACTGTTTGGGACTGGTTTTGATGTAAAATTTATTGCAGTCGAGGATCGGATTTATTATGAAAAGCTCTATGATGGTATATATACAATGAGAAATGACGGTTCCGAGAAAAAGAAATTAGTAAACAACTATGTCGGAAGAAAGGACGGTTGGCATAGATACATGTACGTAGATGGCGACTTTTTATACTATGAAACCGGCGATGGTCTTTACAGAGTGAAAAACAATGGTATCGAGAAAATAAAAATAACCCAAAATGAAGTAGGTTATATTCATTTCATTGATAGCAATTGGATGTATTATGAATCGAACGCCGGATTTTTTAGGGTGAGAACAGATGGCACAGGCAAAACAGAGCAATTAGTAACAGACAACGGCGAAGAATACGATTATACTGTCAAAGGTACGTGGATATATTTTTCTAATGGGCAAGAAATAAATCGAATAAGAATTAACGGAACGGAAAAAAACTTAATAGTCAAGCTACCGGATGAAGATCCCGAAATTTTTGTTGGGAAGGAGCTATCAGGCATCAGTTTAATGGCTATTGACGACAACCGGATTTATTACGTGGGGATAAAGCAGTTTATACTGGAAGTATATGAAAGCGGTTTCAATATGGGTACTCCCTACCTCCATGGGTTTTATATGGTAAGAACCAACGGTACCGGGAAAACGAAAATAATCGACGGTTATTTTCATGATTTCTTTATGAAAGAACCTGGTGCACCTATTTTTTACGCGAAAGCAGATGATGGATATTATACAGTTAAAAATGATGGCAGCGGACGAAAAAAGCTATTTGACTTAAAAAAAGGTGAAACTTATAAAGCGCATAACGATGGCGAGTGGGTTTATTATACTATAATTAAGCCCAATGAAGCAAAATATGGCGTGCCGATGGAGTATGGTCTATACAGGGTAAAAACAGATGGTACGAAAAGGGAAACGCTAATTAATGGTTTTGGTTTAAATTGGGATTCATTAGTAATAAAAGATGGTTGGATATATTATAGTTTCTATATTGAAGATGGATATCAAAGTGATGTCGGTGTCAGTCTTGAAGGCTATCAAGATGTCTTTGTAAGTTCCTTTAATAAAATGAAAGTTGACGGAACCCAAAAAACAAAGCTAACAGGTCAGACCGTTGCCACCGGTTCTGAAAATAGAGTTATTACTTATACGTTTATTACAAAAAACGGATATGTTTATTACTATACTTTTGAAAGTAGTCTTATGTCGTATGACAACGATATCGAGAGCATGTTTGTATCTACCTATTATTATTTTTACAAAAAAAGAACAGATGGAAAGGACGACCAGTTTTTGACTTTAGATGAATGGGTTAACGAGATAAATGGATAAGAAAATAAGGCATATTTCGTGGAGAAGATTTTTGGTCGGCGGTGGTAGTACCGGTGGTGGCGGCGGTTCTGTCACATATCCCACAGTAACACAACCGGACGGCACAAAAATAACAACCATGATAAGTACAGCTTCAGACGGTACAGTTACAAAAACCGAAACAGCAGTACGTAAAGGTTCTAAAAATGAAATCGTTATAGAAACAAAAACCACACCTAACGGCACAAGTACAGTGAGCGCAAGTGTTGATGTAAAAGATTCAAGCGGTAAAATAAGCTCCGACGGTAAAGTTAAAGTAACAGCCGACATAAGCGATGATATTGCAAAAGCAAAAGCATTGCTCCGTCAAAGAGGCGAACGCAACGCGACAGTTGATGTTGTTATTGATGATACTGTTGTTACAAAACGTGTTAATAATGAGAAAGTTGACAACATCAGAATTGACGTTATCGGCGGTTACAGCAACAGCGTTGGTAGTGTGAAAATTAACAAAGCGGCTGTTGATGCGGCAAGTGAAGCGGGTAAGGATTTAGAAGTTTTTGTAACAAATAACAATGGTAGACAAAGAGCGAAGTTTACAGTACCTGCAACAGGCAAGAAACTTAACAGAGATTTAGACTTATCAGTTGACATCTCGCTTGCTTCTAACAACCAAAACATTGATACAAAAGGCGGCGTTGTTATAAGTTTCGGCACAGGTAAAAAGCCTGCGGGAACAGAAGCGCTTGTAAGTTTAAGCGGTTTCCTCAACAGCAATTCGGGACTTAAAGCAGGACAAACAATTTACGGTTACAGAGTTGGCGCAGATGACATTTGCGGGAACTACGAAAATAAGCAGTAAAGGCGTTGTCCAGTTTAACGCAGGAGGCAGAGGGGAATATTTGTTCCTTGCGGAAAAAGTTTAATCATTAAAAGTTAAATAATAAAAAGCAATCGTTTTTAAAGCGATTGCTTTTTATTATAAAAATTTCAAAAATGAAAGGAAAAATATCATGAGTACAAGAAAAACCACAGCACAAAAAATCGCAATCTCTCATGAAAATAAAAAGCAAACCAACAAAGCGTTGAGGGAACTCCGCAAACAAAAAAGCGCCGACATGCCGTGTACTTTCCCGATAGCTTGTCAATGTAGATATTAGACGGTGGGATTCCCGCCTCGGACATGACTATGACCTGCCTGTCCACGTTCTGCTCGGTGGTTCAAACCCGAATATAAGCGTATTTCTTCATTATAAAATCCTTTCAAAATTTGTTCTTGACATTTTAATAATACTGTGGTAAAATAGAGGTAGTAAAGTAGGGGGTTCTGATTTGAGTGATAAAATAAGGGTAATTCTGCCCGTTAAAAGTGATGTAGTGTTTCGGCTCTTCTTCGCAGACGAGCGAGACACTAACGACCTGATAAGGTTTTTAAAAGCCGTTGTGCGATTGCCGGAGGACGATTACAACGAAATTGAAATTGCAGACCCGCATTTGTTGCGTGAATTTGACGGCGATAAATTAGCAATCATAGACGTAAAACTCCACACGAAAAGCAAAAAGACAATCCACATCGAAATACAGCTACGAGTGACCCCCGAACTCAAGGAGCGTATAATTTATTACGGCTCAAAGCTTATAACGGAGCAATTGGGTAAGGGTAACGACTATGACACCATTAAAAAGGTCATAAGCATAGTAATCACAGAAGAGCCGCTAATCGCCGACAGTCCAAAGTATCATCACCGCTTTGTGATGTTCGACCAAGAAGCGAGGATTGAGTTTTCCGATTTGTTGGAAATCCACACGCTCGAATTAAGCAAATTACCGCTCAACGCTGACGGTACAGAGTTGTACGACTGGGCAAAGTTTATCAATGCCGAAACGGAGGAGGAGTTAGATATGTTAGCTGAAAGAAATCCGCAGTTTCAACCAACGATAGTTAAACTGCGCGAGTTATCCGCAGATGAGAAAGCCCGCGATTTATACGAACGCAGGGAAAAGGCGCGGCGTGACCACAATATGTTTATTCGTGGGGCAATACGAAAAAGGGACGATGAGATTGTCCGCAATGCTATACTCATGGGCATGGATACCGACACAATATTTAATCTCACGGGTCAGCCCCGTGATGAAATCGAAAAACTTCGCCTACAACCATAACCCCCCCGCCGTCTGCCAAAAGCAGACGGCTTTTCTTTTGTTACTACCCAAACAACCCCACAACCCACGGAACGACCCTAAAAGCAACATCAGCCAAAAGCAGAAACAAC
>Ga0099364_10000107_pt1 | contig 136189 bp, 115 predicted proteins | sample TergutTh196P3_FD_73070 | JGI IMG/M metagenome (GOLD analysis project Ga0099364, IMG submission 73070) | Microcerotermes parvus P3 segment gut microbial communities from Pointe-Noire, Republic of the Congo - Th196 P3 | ecosystem: Host-associated > Arthropoda: Insects > Digestive system > Gut ...
TCCTGGCCGACGCCGATACTCGCTGGCGGGTTTGCGCGGCGGCGCTGGAATCAACTGCTCGACCTTTTCCCAGAATTCATCAGAAATGCCCCATTGTTGTCGGTACTTTCCCATCACATGCTCCAAGCGGTGACTTTTGAGGGAGGAAGGATATCATATTATTTACGGATAATCTCTAAGTCTCTTGCATAAAAATACCGATGCGCATCAAGTTTCGCCCTGCTCGTGGAGAAAGCGTCATGGCAGAGGAATTTAAGGATTGGCAGGAAGTCGCATAGAATAACGGGGTGAACAAAAATATGAACCTCTATCTGGTTGGTCTCATGGGCTCTGGCAAAACCACAGTGGGGCGGCAGTTGGCAAAATGCCTGGAGCGCCCCTTTCTGGATACCGACCATGAGCTCGAAGCCCGAACCGGCGTCCGCATTCCGCTCATTTTTGAAATCGAGGGCGAGGCGGGGTTTCGCCGTCGGGAAGCGCAAATCGTTGAAGAGTTGACCCAACAAAAGGGAATCGTCCTGGCAACAGGCGGCGGCGCGGTGCTGAATGCAGAAAGCCGAAAATTGCTGCGTCAGCGAGGCTGGACTGCCTATCTGGATGCGCATCCCACGCTTCTCTGGGAACGCACCCGCCATGACCGAAACCGTCCCCTTCTGCAAGTGGAAAAGCCGCTTGAACGTCTGGCGAGTCTTTATGCCGAGCGTGACCCGCTTTACCGCGAAATTGCGCATTTTGTCGTTGATTGCAACAAAATGCCGCTATCTCTTCTCATACAGTCACTTTTCAGGGAATTTACAAAGGTATGCGAACACTGCGCGTAAACCTAGCCGAACGCGGCTACCCCATCCATATCGGGCATCGCATCCTGCAAAAGCCCGATCTCTTTGCGCCTTATCTTGCCGGGCAATCCGTCGCTATCGTGACGAATGAAACCGTTGCGCCGCTTTATCTTTCCACCCTGTGCGACACGCTGACAAAGCTTGGGATACGCCCACTGGAAATCATTCTGCCCGATGGCGAAAAACACAAAAACTGGCAAACCCTGCAGGGCATTTTTGACGCGCTCCTCGCCGCGCGCTATGAGCGCAACAGCACCCTGATCGCCCTGGGCGGCGGCGTCATCGGCGACATGGGCGGTTTTGCCGCCGCCTGTTATCAGCGCGGAATGCCTTTCATCCAGATTCCGACCACCCTGCTTGCGCAGGTGGATTCTTCGGTCGGCGGCAAGACCGCGATCAATCACCCGCTTGGTAAAAACATGATTGGCGCGTTCTACCAGCCCAGGCTGGTGCTTGCCGACACTCATACCCTCGCCACTCTTCCCGACCGTGAGTTATCCGCCGGGTTTGCCGAAGTCATCAAATACGGCCTGATTAGGGATAGGCATTTTCTTGACTGGCTGGAAGAGCATCTTCCCGATCTGCGGCAACGCCATGAAACCCTGCTGGAAGAAGCCATCTGGCAATCCTGTCGGCACAAGGCGGAAATCGTCGCTGCCGATGAGCGCGAAGCGGGCGAACGGGCGCTGCTCAACCTCGGTCATACTTTCGGACATGCCATTGAGACGGGAGTGGGTTACGGGAGCTGGCTGCATGGCGAAGCCGTCGCCGCTGGAACGGTCATGGCGGCACAACTTTCCTGCATGTTGGGCTTTCTGCCGGAATATGACGTTCTGCGCGTAAAAAAGCTGTTTGCCGCAGCCGATCTTCCTGTGCGGGGACCAGGCGAAGAGCGGAACATGCGTGTCGAGCGTTATTTGTCGTTGATGCGGCACGATAAAAAGACGCTATCCGGCAAATTGCGGCTGATCCTTTTGAAGTCTCTGGGAGAGGCTTTTATCCACGCCGCGCCGGACGAAGAAACGGTCATGGAGGCCATCAGGATTTGCTCTGAGCTGGAATAAAGGCTCAATAGACCGTCATTCCTTAAACACAGCACTTGGCGGAGCTATTCCTTGTCATATGACATAAGCACCCCATGCCCCCGGTCGGAATCGAACCAACGCCTGATGATTACAAGTCAACTGCACGACCTTCATGCTACAGGGGCGAGTGAAGCGGTGGATTATATCTCCCAAACAGGCAAATTTGCCTAAAATGGTGGATTCAGAGTTTCACGTTCGCAGATGCCTACTTTTTCCAATCCTACCGACATTGCCCGCGAAGCCTTTCGGCAACTGGCTGCCCGGCGCATTCCGCCCACCCCGGACAACTATCACGCGCTTTATGCCGAAATTTCCGGGCAACCCGGCGCGACGGACGGAGCTTTTCCGGCAAAGGAAATGCGCCGTCTGGTGGACGCCATACGGCAAAGCGCGCCGGGGCAGGCAAGACTGGAGCGTAAACTGAGCGAAGCCATTGACAATCAGGATTGGGATATTCTGCAACTTGCGCTTTCCGAACCATTCTCTCTTCTGGAGAGTCTGCAACAGTTAGCCTGGGGCAAGCTGATAAGCGAACTCTTCCGCCAGTGGAACAACAAGTCAGACATCACGCCGGGGAAAAAACGCGAGGCTCTGGAGCGAGTTCTGGAAGGAGCCTCCGCCAATCCGCGTACCCTTTTTTCCCGTCTGGAAGGACTATCACGCGCCTGGGGGCGCGGCGAGGCGGCAACTGACATCCCCCTTACCGACCCCCTTGACGAACAATCTCCCGCTTCGTCCCCCGAAAGGCATACGCAGGCTGCGGCCCAAGCAAGCGCAACTCCCCCGCTTTTGCCCATTGAACCTCCCGAACGCGCGGGCAAGGCCGCCGATCTGCTGCCGGAAATTCGGGAAATGCTGGCTTACGTCCTGGATAGCTGTATTGCGCCCCTGCTTGCCGACCAGCCAGCTCTGGCCAAAGACGCGGCAACGCTGGGAAAAGAAATACGTAACGCAACCGCTTTAAAGCAACTGGAAGCCATAAAGGGCAAACTCAAGCGTTTCACATTCCGGCTGTCCCTTGCCATTGAGGATCAAATCGAACTACGCGCCAGTCTGTTGAAGCTCCTGCGTCTGCTCGTGGAAAACATTGAAGAATTGTTGCAGGATGACCAATGGCTGCATGGGCAAATTGCCATGATTCGGGAAATCGTGGCTCAACCTCTTTCCCAGCGCGCCCTGGATGACGCCGAAACGCGGATGAAGGAAGTCATTTTCAAGCAGAGCCAGTTGAAACTGGGTTTGCAGGAAGCGCAAAACGCGCTGAAGCACATGCTTTCCGGTTTTGTGGATCACCTTGCCAGTTTTGCCGACGCGACTTCCGGTTACCACGATGTGATAGAAAAATGCGCGCGCCGGATCAGCGCGGCGGACAACATCAACGAACTGGAGGCGGTGCTGGAAGAAGTCATGCGCGAAACCCGCGAGATTCAATATAACGCCCTGCGGGCGCGGGACGAATTGCGGCAAAAGCAGCGCCAGGTAGCCGAAGCGGAAGAGCGCATTCTGACGCTGGAGCGCGAGCTGGCTGAAACCAGCCATTTGATTCGCCATGACCAACTTACCGGGGTGATGAACCGGCGTGGCCTGGAAGAGACTCTGACCAGGGAAATAGCCCGCGCCGGACGCTACGAACTGCCGATTTGCGTTTCCATCCTCGACATTGACGATTTCAAGCAACTGAACGATTCCCAGGGACATACCGCCGGTGACGAGGCGCTTATTCATTTAACCCGCGTCATCCGCGACACTCTGCGTCCGCAGGATACCGTTGCCCGCTATGGCGGCGAGGAATTTCTCATCATCTTTCCCGAAACCGGTCTTGCGGAAGCTGCCGCCGCCATGGCGCGTTTGCAGCGTAATCTCACCCGTCGCTTTTTCCTTTTTCAGAACCAGAAACTTCTGATTACCTTCAGCGCGGGCGTTGCCCAACTAAAATCCGGGGAAATGCGGGATTCCGTCATCAACCGCGCCGACGCCGCCATGTACGACGCCAAAAAGGCCGGGAAGAACCGGGTCTTTACCGCGTCGGCGAGCGACCAGAGCGCCTGAATTTTCCGTTTTTTCCACCGCGTTTATATTTATTTTCATGTCCGCTGAACTCCTCGCGCCCGCCGGTTCCCTTGCCATGCTTTCCGCCGCTCTTGCTTTCGGGGCGGACGCGGTGTATGCCGGTCAGCCCCGCTATTCGCTACGGGCGCGTAACAACGAATTCGGCTCTATTGCCGCCCTTGCCCAGGGGATAGAAATGACTCACGCGGCGGGCAAATCCTTCTATCTGGTCAGCAATCTCCTGCCGCATAACGCCAAACTGACCACCTGGCAGCGCGACATGGAAGCGGCTATCGCCTTGCAGCCGGACGCCCTGATTATGGCTGACCCCGGCTTGATTGATATTGCGCGTAACGCCTGGCCTAAGATGCCCATTCACCTCTCCGTGCAAGCCAATACCATGAACTGGGCGGCGGTAAAATTCTGGCATAAGCTGGGCATTGCCCGCGTCATTCTCTCCCGCGAGCTTACGCTTGAAGAAATCGCCGAAATTCGTAGGCGCTGCCCGGAAATTGAGTTGGAAGTCTTTGTACATGGCGCGTTGTGCATCGCGCATTCAGGCCGTTGTTTGCTTTCCGGTTATTTCAATCATCGGGACGCCAATCAGGGCGTTTGCACCAACGCCTGCCGCTGGGAATACCGAACCGCGCCGGCGCGAGAAGACGCGACGGGCGCGCTCGCACCGATATTTATCGAAGAAACCAGTCGCCCCGATGAGTGGATGCAGATGGAAGAAGACGAACACGGCAGCTACATTCTGAATTCCCGCGATCTACGCGCCATTGAGCATGTGGCAAGGCTGATTGAAATCGGCGTGGATTCGTTGAAGATTGAGGGGCGCACGAAAAGCGCCTATTACGTTGCCCGTGCCTGCCAGAATTACCGTATTGCTATTGATGACGCTTACGCGGGACGCCCCTTTAATCCCGCGCTCCTGGCCGCGCTGGAAAACCTTGCCCAGCGCGGCTATACCGGCGGTTTTTATCAACGCTATGCCAAGCCTGACGAACACCAGAATTATTCACGCGGTCACTCCGTATCCAGCAAAAGCCAGTACGTGGGCGACGCCGCGCGTTTTGACGCTGAACGCAATCTAATGGAAATCGTCGTCAAAAATCGCTTTACGCTGGGAGATAGTCTGGAAATCGTGCACCCCCAGAGGAACAGCATTATCATGGTTGAGCGCATGGAAAACGCTGCCGGTGAACCTGTAGAAGTCGCGCCCGGCGCGGGACATCACGTTTGGCTGCCAATCCCGGCAGAAAACACCGGCGCTTTTTTGGCGCGGATTTTTTGAGTTAGGTCTTACAGGAGAAGCTGGTGAAATTTTTTATGATAGCGGTGTTAATGCTTTTTGCCTCAATTGGCTCAGAAGCATATTCAGAAGGGAGTAAGTGCTCCGCTCTATCGGTTGAGATGTCTGCTAGCTGGGAGAGGCATGTTCCCTGTTATTGCGGAGACGAGCTATCTAATCTTGAAGTCACGCTGCCCCAAGGTCTGCGTGTCGATGCGGTGTGTGGACTAAGTGACCTGCGTGACAGTTCACACCGTTGGGTTGATTTACACAAAGAAAAAGCTTCTCTTGATTATTATGACGAGCATGGGTACTTGCCTAACGGTGTAATTTATCTCTCTGGGCAAATCACGCTAACGGGGTCAGTCAGTATGGAGCCAAGCGATTCTGGTGATCTTTTGTTTAGCACCAATTGCGATATGCCACAGGAACCCGCATTCCTAAGAAAATTCTGTGAATTTAAGCTCGACGATGACTCCAACTACAAAAAACTCGGAGGGGAGCCACCATCCTACGACAAAGAAATGAAATGCTGGACTGTGGATGCAACGCTAAGATTCATTGATCTATTGAACCGGCAATTAAGGTTTGACTTTTCGAGGCACGCCCCATATGGGCCGAAATGGCAAATATGATGCAACCCTTAATTGCCGGGTGAATAATAGTAGAGATCAGTGACACTGATAGCAACGGAATCTACCCGCGAAGTATCGTCGTTTTAAAAAAGTCCAAACCAGAATTTTTTGAATGCTATCAGTATAATTAGCGCGTAGGTTGGGGTTCGCGTTCCGCTCACCCCAACCTACATTCCGGGTGCCCCTGTGCAAATCACCGCTCCTTCTTCTGTTCCAGAAGGCAGGAGAGGAGCGCGTGTTCTTCCGCGCTGGGTGTTCCGGTTTCATCGTCAAGGCCATCCGGGTAAAAATGCCGCCTAAACGCCGTCAGCGCGGCTTTGGGTTCACGCGGATCGTAGCCCAGCGCGGTCAGGGCAAGGAAAAAATTCGACAGCCCGCCATCTGCCAAGGCAGGCGATACAGTAAGCCAGCCATCATGAGGCGTATCGCACCAAAGGCCAAAGCCTTCCGCAGCCAGCAACGACCAGGGGAACAAGGCGCTTGGGTCGGTCTTACGCGCGGGTGCGACATCGGCATGTCCTAAAAAATTGGCGCGAGGAATGTTATGACGTTGTTGAATATCGCGCAACAGCGTGAGAAGCGCGTCAATTTGCGCCGCCGAAAACGGCTCTTTGCCGTTGTTATCCAGTTCAATGCCGATTGATGCCGAATTCATATCGGTCTGCCCGCCCCACCAGGATTCTCCTGCGTGCCAGGCGCGTTTTGATTCGGCGACCAACTGAAAAATCTCGCCACTCTGACCGATCAGATAATGACTGCTCACACCGGACAAGGGATTGGTCAAGACGGCGCGGGTGCGGATCAAGTCATCGTTGCTGGTATGGTGCAGGATGACAAAATTGGCGCGACGCTCCCCGAAATTGGGCGAGGCGTAAAAGCGCACAAGCTCCGTATCCGGGCGCGGGTCGGACAAGACAACGCAGCCGGATACAAGACAAAGACAGAAAATCAGGACAAAAGACTTCATGCGGACGGAAGTTTTACCTCAGGCAGAACTATAACAATTCTTTTTCCTGAACACGCGCCTCGGAGCGGGCAAGACAGATTTTCATATATGGACGCGCTGATTTATTCCTTGCCGCATCATACTATTCGCTCAAGGAGGGAAGCGTTGTTTTTACGGACGCGGGGCGCGTTGAAGCGCGCGCCGATAATCAGGGCAGGGGGGCGGATGGTTGCCATGCGTCGCGGCAAACGCATCCAGGGCGCATCCTGAAAGGGTAAGGGGAAACCCCGATAATCCTGCTGTTTTGAGGACGCTGCAAGGCAATTTCCCACGTTTTTCACGCGCATGTCGCAAAAACACTTCACTCATCTGGAGTGGATCGACAAAAATTAGATTACTTCAGCGCGTCCATAAGGAGCTTTCCGCAAATAACGCGGCTGTCAGAAGGGGGCTAAAACCAATCGCAAGCGGGAGAGAGGGCGGGGGAGAGGGAGAGGATAGCCACTCGCGGCGCAGCCAAAAGCAGGGAGAGGGGCGAGGGAAGAGGTCTGGCCGCGCCATGATTGATTTACATTTTGAGAAAAGTACATGTGCTTAAATCGAAAATGCTAAGGGAGCCTTGACAAGATTGGAAAACCAAGGTGGTACAATCCACCCAGCGCTATGTGAGAACCTGCTTTCAAGCTGTGGCGCTAACGGCGCAATGCCCGATTTGCATGGGTTGAAGCTTTCGCGTAAAATGACTTGTCCTTTTGCTTCTTTGTAGGAAAATCTTATGAAATACAAGATGTTAGGAATTGCAGCAGTCGCGCTGTTTGCTGTGACAGCCTTTGCCGATGGCGCGAGGCCGAGATCCGGGCTTTGGGAATCAATCACCCAGAGTTCCATGCTGTCTGCCGCGCAAGAGATGATGGCGGCTCTGCCGCCTGCCGAGCGTAAGCAAGTGGAAGATATGATTGCAGCGGAGATGGCGCAGCTTGGCAGCAGCATAAACGAGGCCGGTATGATAGTCACAAAGGCTTGCGTCACGCCTGAAATGGCAAAACTCGGTCTCGTGCTGATCCAACCGCCGCAAGGAAATTGCGCCTTGACCGCTTCATCAAGCGTAGATAATACGGTCAAAGTGTCTTTTGCCTGTACGGAGCCTGCTGAGGTTAGTGGCGAGATTGAAGCAACCTACCAGAGCGATTCTGCCTATTCTGCGGTGGGGATAACCGTGGCAAATGGGCAAATCGTAGATACACAGACAGTATCGGCGCGCTGGCTTGGCGTGGATTGCGGCGATGTGGAGCCGCGACCGTTCATCAAGTAGGTATTATCCTCCTGGAAGCGGAACAAAGCATTTGACAGCGGATGTGATTCTCATTAAAATTGCGTCCTTTTGAATTTCAGGGATGCCGTCAATGAAAACTTTTTCCGCCAAGCCGCTTGAGGTGGAACGTGAATGGTTTGTGGTAGATGCCTCCGGCAAGGTGCTGGGGCGTCTTGCCAGCGAAATCGCGCGCCGTCTGCGCGGCAAGCACAAGGCAATTTATACCCCGCATGTGGATACCGGCGACTACATCGTTGTCACCAATGTCGAAAAGCTTGTCGTCACCGGCAACAAGGCCGAGGACAAGAAGTACTATCGTCATACCGGCTTTCCCGGCGGTTTGCGCGAGACCAACTTCGCCAAATTGCAGCAGCGTTTTCCTGAGCGTATTCTGGAAAAAGCCGTAAAAGGTATGTTGCCCAAAGGGCCGCTCGGCTACGCCATGCTGAAAAAGCTGAAATGCTATGCTGGCGATACGCATCCCCATAGCGCCCAGCAGCCCAAGGCGCTGAACATCTGAGGACGAAAAAATGGCAGTAAGCTATTACTACGGCACGGGGCGGCGCAAAAGCGCAGTTGCCCGCGTGTTCATGAAGCGCGGAAAAGGCGAGATTACAGTCAACGGCAAGCCGGTGGATGAATTCTTTTCCCGCGAGACAGGGCGGATGATTGTGCGTCAACCCCTGCAACTGGTGAATCAACTGGACGGATTCGACATAAAGGTGAATGTCGCCGGCGGCGGCGAATCCGGGCAGGCTGGCGCGGTGCGGCACGGCATTACCCGCGCCCTGATCGAGTACGATACAACCCTGAAACCTTCCCTTTCCGCTGCCGGTTTCGTAACCCGCGACGCCCGCGAGGTGGAACGAAAGAAAGTCGGTCTGCACAAGGCGCGGCGTCGGAAACAGTTTTCCAAACGCTGACGAGCCAGCGCGCGAAATCAACCCCGACTTCCGGTTGGGGTTTTTCTTGCCGCTTTCGGTTTCATGGAACTTTCGCTTACCCCGCCTAGACAGGGGCGGCGCTACGACCAGCTTCAGAATAATAAAAGACCAGCTTGTTACAACAGGTTGACCTTGGTATCATTCCCCCTTCTTGATAAAACACGAGAGACAACATGCGTAGGTTGTTTCAACGGTTACATCGTTATTCCGGGATTCGCGCAAGCAAGCTCACCATTCGTCCGAGTGCGGTTGGCTACGCCCAGGTTGCGATAGGCGCGGTTGGCGCGTTGGTGATTTTTCTGCTGGGTTACGGCATCAATATCATGATGCGTTCCCCGGAAGAAAAGGACATCATAGCCATGCGGGAGCGAATCGCGCATCTGGAAACCACGCTGAACGATAGCGGCAGCGAGGCCGCCAAGCTGGAAATGACGCGCAGCGCCAATCGCGGGCTGGAAGAGGAATTGCGTAACATTTCCGGCGATCTGGCAATCGTGAAGGACGATCTCGCCTATTTTCTCCAACTGGTGCCTGCGGGAACCAGAGAAGGCGAGGTGCGTCTGGAACGTCTGTCCGTGCGTTCTGATCCCAGTGTCGCGGGACAATACCGTTTCAGCGTGTTGATCGGTTATCATGGCGGACGGCAGACGGCAGGCTTTGCCGGACGTCTGCAATTCCTGCTGACCGTGGAGCGGGACGGCAGTCCGGTTCAGTTTGTCTGGCCGGACAATAAGGATGTCAGTCCTGATTTTCATGTAAAAATTCATCAGTGGGTTCGCAAGGAAGGGATAATTTCCCTTGCTTCCGGCGATGTGCTGAAAAAAGCGGAACTGTTGCTGTTGCAAGGCGATGTTCAGCGTACTGCCGCGAGCGTTACTTTCTAAACCAGGAGGCATTCATGTTTACCAAAAAAAATAACGCGGCAGGGGCTGCCGCCCAGATTGACAGCCTGATCGGGCAGGGTACGACAGTGGAAGGAAATATCCTGTTTGCGGGCGGATTGCGGGTGGATGGCGAGGTTTGCGGCAAGGTCATTGCCCAAACCCAGCAAGCTACCCTGATGTTGAGCGAGCAAGGCGTCATCAACGGATATGTGGAAGTCTCCCACCTGATTGTCAATGGCACGATAAATGGGCCGGTGCGGGCGGCTGAATCCCTGGAACTGCACCCAAGAGCGCGGATTACGGGCGATATTGAATACGCTGTGATCGAAATACAACAAGGCGCTTTGATTGAGGGGCAGCTTATCCTGAAGCGGGACAAGCCCAGGACGGAGCGCAACGAACTTGAACCGGGAATGATTTGAGCGCGTCATTCAAAAGTCGTTTGACATAGCATGACGCCTTTTCCAATGCTTTTATAGAGAACAAGCCATGAGTGAAACCATCCCCATCATTTTTACGGACAATGCTGCAAACCGGGTGCGCGAGTTGATCGCGGAAGAAGGCAATCCTGATTTAAAGCTCAGAATTTTCGTCATGGGCGGCGGCTGCTCCGGCTTTCAGTACGGCTTTGCTTTTGAAGAAGTTGTGAACGAGGATGACGCCAGCCTTGAAAAAAATGGCGTTACCCTGTTGATTGACCAGATGAGTTATCAATATCTGGTCGGCGCACAGATTGACTATACGGAAGGACTCTCCGGCTCCCAGTTTGTCATCCATAACCCCAACGCTGTCTCCACCTGCGGTTGCGGTTCTTCTTTTGCCGTGTGAGGCGAAGGTGTGCGCCCCCCATCATTGCGGCGTTTGTTGTGGCGCGCAGGGGTTGTCGGGCGCGATAAATTGCGCCTCTTGCCGGAAACGCGCTATCTTCAAGCAGAGACATTGCCACAATAGAAAGCGTCCATACAAAAATGTTGTAAGGTTGAATAGAAACTCCTATACTTGCAAGACATGAGCGTATGTTGTCATCAGGCATGATCCGGTCGTCTTGCAGATAGCAGCGCTGGGTCATGTTCTGGCAGGAAAACCCGCACGACCAGGAAAGGCAATGCAAGTGACGCACGACGTATTCAAGATTTTGCTTGTTGATGATGACCGCTCCAGTCTGGAGGTGTTATCCCGAGTGTTTCAGTCGGATTACAAGGATTTCGGCGATGCTCAGCTTAATTGCCGGATAATTGCCGCGAAATCGGGAGAGGCTGGGTTGAGAAGGGCGATGAACGACAAGCCGGATTTGATCCTGCTTGACATTATTATGCCAGGCATGAGCGGTTTTGAGGTTCTGACCGCATTGAAGGAATCAGAAAGCACTCGTTCCATACCTGTTATCATCATCACAGGGCTGGGCAGTATTGAGGACGAGGAAAAAGGATTTCATCTCGGCGCGGTTGATTTTATAACAAAACCGTTCCATAAATCCCTTGTCAAAGCGAGAGTGATGACGCATCTGCGGATCGTGGAGCAGATACGAATAATTGAACAGCTTGGCTTGCTTGATTACCTTACAAACATGCCGAACAGGAGAGGTCTTGACAGCAGAATGGCAATGGAATGGGCGCGCGCCATTCGGGAAAAAAACCCTATCAGTTTTTGCATAATTGACGTGGATAATTTTAAAACGGTCAATGACACATATGGACACAAGCAAGGAGATATTGCGCTGAAATTGATTGCGGACATAATAAAATCATCAATGGAGCGTCCGGCGGATCTTGCCGCTCGTTGGGGCGGCGACGAGTTCGCGCTGCTCCTGCCGGGAACGGATATCAGCGGGGCATTGGCGGTTGCTGAAGGCATCCGGCTAAATGTTGAGCAGTCATTTATCCAGGGCTGCGCTTTGGATGTGAACATGACGATTAGCATAGGGATAGCCGCGACGGTTCCTTCTGTTGAAAGCTCAACGGTGGATTTGCTTGAACAGGCCGACAAAGCCCTTTATGCCGCCAAGCAGGCTGGCAGAAACAGAGTTTGCGCATAGGTTCTTGTATGTTACTGAACTTGTTTGCCTTTGATATACAAACATTGGTTGTCGTCCTGATATGGGGGCATTTTGCCGCTGGCGTCATTGTATATTTATACAAGACATCCGCCAGAGACTCATTTTCTTCCGGTCTTCTCAACAAGGTAATGTACACCAGATGTTTGTATTCAATTGGGTTTTTATTGCTTCTGCTGCGAGATATTGCTCCTGGTTTTATATCAATCAATATCGCCAATACCATGTTTTTTGTGTATATTTATATTGAAGTCGGCCTGCTGCTCACGGTTACAAACATTTACGGCAAAAACGTCCGCATTGTTGAAACAGGTATACTCCTCATATCCATTCTGGCATACAATATTTTTGAGCTTTATAACGAAGACCCGAACCTGCGGCTTAGCGTGGCTGCGTGTGTCGGAGTTTTACTGTGCATACTGCCGCTCAATCTGCTTTTATTTTCAAAAAACACAAACAGCTTCATGAAAAAAGTCAGCATATTTTATTTTATAATATTGGCCGCGCTGGCCTCAGGGGTTGGAATACATTTTGTAGACGACTCTACTGGCGGCCAGCTTTCCGGTTATCTTCGCAGTGCTGCATTCATCATATTTATAATTATGATGACAATCAATCCGATTATATATCTGCTTGCTATAAAAAAACTGATCTACAGTCATATACAGCGTTTCAATGCCATCGTTTCCACGGTAGACGCCGGAATCATAGTTGTGGACAAAGACTTTGTCATAACTGATTTCAATCAGGGCGCGGAACAATTGCTGGGTTACAGTCGGGATGAGGTTATCGGCAAAACGCCTAAACATTATACGCCTGATGAATACTACGGCATAATTGATACGCTGCGGGATCGCGTGGCAAAAGGAGAATACATTTCCTACGCTGAATCCATGCGCAGGCGCATGGATGGTCAATTGATATACTGTTCCGCGACTTATTTCCCCATATTCGATGAAAACGAGAATGTTAGCGGCTCGGTTGCGATTTTGCGCGACATCACCGAAAACAAACAGATGGAACAGGCCATGAAAGAAGCCACAAGGGCAGCCGATGAGGCTTCAATGGCCAAATCCGTCTTTCTTGCCAACATGAGCCATGAGATTCGCACTCCCTTGAACGGCGTTATCGGTTTTGCGGAATTGGCATTGGACGACGAAGACACTCCTGCCAGGACGAAAGCGTACCTGGATAAAATCAAGAGCAGCGCGATAAGCCTATTGGATATCGTAAGCGATATTCTGGATATATCCAAGGTTGAATCCGGCAAGATGGAGTTGGAAAAATCTCCCTTTGATCTGCACTCTGTTTTGAACACATGCAGGACTATAGTTGAACTAAAAGCGAAGGAAAAAGGCATAGCCCTTCACTTTTATTCCGAGCCGCTGATAGGCAAAAAGCTGGTGGGCGATCCGGTCAAACTTCGGCAGACGTTATTGAATATCTTGTCCAACGCTATCAAGTTTACCAATTACGGAGTGGTGAAAGTGAGGGTCGTCACGGAAGAAGAAACAAGCGAGAACGTGGTAATTCTTTTTGAGGTCAAGGACAGCGGGATAGGCATGAGCAGCGAACAAATAGAAAACATATTCGAGCCTTTTGTGCGGGTGGATGGCAGCACGACGAACAAATACGGAGGAGCCGGTCTTGGTCTTGCCATAACAAAAAGTCTTGTCGAATTGATGGGCGGTAATTTGCTTGTTGAAAGCGCGCCGGGTCTGGGCAGCAGGTTTTATTTCACTCTCGCCTTTGGGACGATTGCGGTAGCTGATGATTCCAGCCAGCAAGACGCGCCGCTGGTTTCCGCAAAGCCGGTTTTTGCAGGGGACGTGCTGGTCTGCGAAGACAACCGCATAAATCAGGAGGTCATCGTCAGCCATCTTTCAAGGATCGGCCTCAATCCGACCGTAGCCGAAAACGGCAGGCAGGGGGTCGAGTATGCCAGAGAGCGCATGGAACAAGGCAATCCCTATGATTTGATCCTGATGGATATCTACATGCCGGAGATGGATGGTCTTGACGCAACAAGGCATTTGGTCAGGATGGGCAATAAAGCGCCGATTATCGCGCTTACGGCAAATGTTCTCGTTACCGACAAGGAGACATACTTGCAACAGGGCATGGTTGATTTTCTTGGCAAGCCTTTTACCAGTCAGGAATTATGGACATGCCTGTCAAGGCACTTGACTGTCACAGACCAGACTCGGTGCGGGCAGGGGGAGCAGGGAGCGAAAATAGCGTCCGATGCGAGCGAGTCCGCTGAAAGCCGGTTTGAAGGCGCGACGCTTGACGAGGCGCTTGGTTTGCAACGGGCGTCGGATGACATGGGGTTGTACAGGCGTATCGTGAAACACTTTGTAGAGGACTATACTGGAGTTGTAGACAGATTGAACGAGATGGCAGATTCTGGCGATCTTGATCTGATTCGTCGAACGACGCATACATTACAGAGCGCGTCCCGGATTATCGGCGCGGAAAAATTGGCAAATGTCGCGTATAGTATAGAGGCGTCGCTTGCAAGCGGGGATGCGAGCCGTTTGACCGAACAGATATTGGCGCTTGATTCCGCGTTGCAGGAGTTGTTGAAGGCGCTTCCGCCCGTTGTTGCCGAAGTCAAGCTGGAGAAAGGCGATCTTGATATTGAGGAAGCCCTGGCGCTTGTTGATGAATTGAGTCCGCTCTTGGCTTCTGGATATACGGAGAGCACGGATTTTGTCGACCGGATAAAGGTTGCTTTTACGCCATTGGGCAAAAAATGCAGCGATCTTGTGGCGCAGATTGAGGATTATGAGTTTGAAGCAGCTTTTGAGACGTTGCTTGCAATAAAGTCTCTTCTGGAGGCTAAATCCGGTTAGCATCCCTCTCGGAACAGGAGCCATATATGCGGAAAATCGACAGGAAAGTGTACGCGTACATGCGATGCGTCGCCCTTGCCTTCCTGATTGTCGGCCTGTTGCGCGGGACGTTTGCTGCGGAGCAAGGCGCGCCCTACGCCTCGTATCGGTACATTCCCGGCGTGACGGCGGAGGAAATCATAGCCGTCGAGGCGCTCAAAGAACAGGGCAAACCTTTTGTGTACGGGGTTCTTCACAGTTCCGAGGCGTTTAGCGAAGACGGCGAAATCCGGGGCTTTGCCGCCATGCTGTGCAATTGGTTAAGCGGATTGTTCGGCATCCCGTTTACGCCCGCGTTCTATGACTGGGACGTATTGATCGCGGGGCTTCAAGCTCACGAAATTGATTTCACAGGCGAACTGACTGCTACTGACGAACGCAGGCAGACCTATTTCATGACCGATGCCATTGCCAATCGCACCATAAAACACATGCGGATTGCAGGCGGCATGGCGCTTCAGGATATTGCGGCTCAACGTCCGCCGCGCTACGCTTTCCTTGATGGTGTCATAACCGACGGTCAGATTGCCGCGCTTGTCGGTTATCCATTTGAAATACTCTATGTTGATAACTATGAAGAGGCGTATAAGCTCTTGAGGAGCGGACAGGCGGACGCCTTTTTTGACGAAAGTCCCGCAGAGGCGGCTTTTGCTGTTTATGAGGATGTGGTTGCCGATGACTTTTTTCCGATGATCAACTCGCCGGTTTCCTTTTCAACGCAAAACGGCGCGTTTCGCCCTATTATCTCGGTCGTGCAAAAGGCGCTGCAAAACGGCGGCGCTAGCCATCTGACCGGATTGTACGCGGCAGGGCAGCAAGACTACCGGAAGCATAAGCTGTTTATAAGGCTGAACGAGGAAGAGCGGGCATATATAGGCAAGCGCCCGGTTATTCCAATCGCAGTCGAACATTACAATTACCCTTCCAGTTTTTACAACACATATGAAGGCGAGTGGCAGGGCATTGTCATTGATGCGCTGAAAGAAGTAGAAACGCTTACCGGCTTGTCTTTCAAGATTGCAAACGACCGGCGCGCGGAGTGGTCGGACTTATTGAAAATGTTTGAAAGCGGCGAAGCGTTCATGATTTCCGAACTCATCCCCACAAAGGAGCGGGAAGGTCGTTTTCTGTGGCCGAAGACCGCGACCATTGTTGATAATTACGCGCTTTTGTCCAAATCGGAAACTCCCAATATCAGACTTGGCGAGGTCTTGAACGTCAAGGTTGGCATTCCGAGAGGAACAGCTTATGCAGAAGTGTTCCAAGCCTGGTTTCCTGAACATGCCAACACTGTGGAATATGATAGCTCGGATGACGCCTTCAGGGCTTTGGATCGCGGCGAGGTTGACATGGTGATGTCGAGCAGGCGAAGGCTTTTGTCTCTGACGCATTACCTTGAGTTTTCGGGCTATAAGGCCAATCTTGTATTCAGCCAAACCTGGGTATCCGCCATGGGATTCAACAAGGAGCACGCCATCCTGCACTCCGTTGTAGACAAGGCATTGCATCTTGTTGATGTCGAGGCGATCTCCGGGCAATGGCTGCACAAAACCTATGACTATAAGACAAGACTGGCGCGGGAGCAGCGTCCGTGGCTGATTGGCGCCTCCGTCCTGCTTTTTTGCGTGGTCATTCTCCTGCTCGCGCTCTTCCAAAAAAAGCGATACGAAGGAAAGAAACTTGAAGAATTGGTTCAGAAGCGCACTGCCGTAGTGCTAGGGCTGAAGCAAGAACTGGAGAGCGCGGTGGAAACCGCCAAAGCCGCAAACCATGCCAAATCCATCTTTCTTGCCAACATGAGCCATGAGATTCGCACTCCCTTGAATGGCGTTATCGGGTTTGCGGAATTGGCGCTGGACGACGAATACACTCCTGCCGTGACAAAAACGTACCTGGGTAAAATCAGGAGCAGCGCGATAGGACTTCTGGATATCGTAAGCGATATTCTGGATATATCGAAGATTGAATCCAGCAAGATGGAATTGGAAAAAGTACCCTTTGACCTGCCTGCCGTATTGCAAACATGCAGAACCATAGTTGAACTCAGGGCGGAGGAAAAAGACATAGGCTTGCACTTTTATTCCGAGCCGCTGGCAGGCAAAAAGCTGGTGGGCGATCCGATAAAGTTGCGGCAAGCGTTGTTGAATCTTTTGTCCAACGCGATCAAGTTTACCAACTGCGGCGTGGTGAAAGTGAGAGTAGCCACAGAAGAAGAAACCGATGCGAACGTGAAAATCCTGTTCGAGGTCAAAGACAGCGGAATTGGCATGAGTAAAGAACAAATAGGAAGCGTATTTGAGCCTTTTGTTCGGGGGGACACCAGCTCGACGCGAAAATATGGCGGAACCGGCCTCGGCCTTGCCATAACAAAAAATCTTGTTGAGCTTATGGGCGGCAATCTCTCTGTTGAAAGCGCGCCCGGCTTGGGCAGCAGATTTTATTTTACTCTCGCCTTTGATACGGTTGCCGATGTGACGGATGATTCCAGCCAAAAAGACACCCCGCCTGTTTACGCGAAGCCGGTTTTTTCAGGGGATGTGCTTGTATGTGAGGATAACCGCATAAACCAGGAGGTTATCGCCAATCATCTCTCAAGGGTTGGCCTTAATCCGACCATAGCCGAAAACGGCAGGCAGGGGATTGAGTATGTGGAGGAGCGCATGAAACAAGGCAATCCCTTCGACTTGATTCTGATGGATATCTACATGCCGGTAATGGACGGCCTTGACGCGACAAGGCACTTGGTCAGAGTGGAAAACCAGACGCCGATCATCGCGCTTACGGCGAATGTTCTCGCTACCGACAGGGAGACATATTTGCAACAGGGCATGGTTGATTTTCTGGGCAAGCCATTTACCAGCCAGGAGTTATGGACATGCCTGTCCAGGCATTTGACGCCTGTTGCGGCAGTCCAGGCAACCGTGCAGAGGGGCGGAGAGGGAGCGGTAAGCGTGTCCGGCGCGTCCGCTGAAAATCAGTTGGAAGGCGCGGTACTTGATGAAGCTCTTGGTCTGAAAATGACGGCGGACGACACAGAGTTGTACAGGCGTATCGTAATGAACTTTGTCGAGGATTATACCGGAATCGCAGGCGCATTGAACGAGATGGTAGGCTCCGGAGATCTCGACTCAGCTCGTCGGACGGCGCACACGTTAAAGAGCGCATCCCGTACTATCGGCGCGGAAAAGCTGGCAAATGCGGCGTATGCCATCGAGGCGTCGCTTGCAAACGGCGACAGAAGCCGTTTGATCGAACAGATGTCGGCGCTTGAAACCGCGTTGCAGGAGTTGTTGAAGGTGCTTCCGCCCGTTGTTGCCGAAGTCAAGCCGGATAAAGGCAATCTTGATATTGAGGAAGCCCTCGCGCTCGTTGAAGAGTTGAGCCCGCTCCTGTCTTCAGGATATACGGAGAGTGCGGATTTTGCGGATCGGATAAGAGATATTTTTGCGCCCTTGGGCGATATATGCGACAATCTCGTAGCGCAGATAGAGGATTATGAATTTGAAGCAGCTTTTGAGACGTTGCTTGCAATACAGTCTCTCTTGGAAGCAAAATCCGGTTAGCGTCCATCTCGGAACAGGAACATGATATGTGGATGATCAATAAGAGAGTATACGCATACATGCTATGCGTTGCCCTGACCTTCCTGATTGTCGGCATGTCTTTCGGGCGCGGCGCGATCGAGCAAGGCGACGCTTCGCCTTACGCCTCGTATCGGGATATTCCCGGCGTCACAGACGAGGAAATCAGAGCCGTCGAGGCTCTCAAAGAACAAGGCAGACCCTTTGTGTACGGGATGCTTTATACCTCCGAGGCTTTTAGTGAAAACGGCGAAATCCGGGGCTTTGCCGCCCTGCTTTGCGATTGGTTGAGCGAATTGTTCGGCATCCCGTTTGCGCCCGCGATTCATGACTGGGACGTGTTGCTCGCGGGGCTTCAAGACCACAGCATTGATTTTACAGGCGAACTCTCGGCTACCGATGAACGTCGTAAGATATATTTCATGACTGGAGCCATTGCCAACCGCTCCATAAAACACGTGCGGATTGAAGGCAGCGCTCCGCTCCGTGATATTGCCGCCCGGCGCCCGCTTCGTTACGCCTTCCTTGACGGCTCCATCACCGATGATCGGGTTGCCGCGCACGTGGATTACCCATTCGAGAAACTCTATGTTGATAATTATGACAGCGCGTACAGGGCGCTCAAAAGCGGAGAAGCGGACGCTTTTTTCATCGGGAGCAACGTGGAAACCGCTTTTGATGCTTACGACGATGCGGTCGCCGAATATTTTTTCCCTATGATCCGTGCGCCGGTTTCCATGACGACGCAAAATCATACGCTTGAACCTGTTATCTCGGTTGTGCAAAAGGCGCTGCAAAATGGCGGCGCTCAACACTTGTCCGAGTTGTACAAGCTCGGATGGCAGGAGTACCAGAGGCATAAACTGTACGTAAAGCTAAACGAGGAGGAGCGGGCGTATCTGCGAAGCAGTCCCGCCGTTTTATATCTGGCCGAGCACTATGCTTATCCGGCCAGCTTCTACAATGCCTACGAAAAAGAGTGGCAGGGCATCTTCTTTGATATGCTGAAAGAACTGAAGGCGCTTACCGGACTGTCTTTCGAACTCGCCAACGACATGAATACATCGTGGGTGGAAATGCTAGGAATGCTTGAATCCGGGGAAGCGGCCATGATTGCCGATCTTATCCCGTCAAAAGAACTGGAAGACCGTCTCTTGTGGTCGGAGACCATGTTGCTTACCGATTACTACGCGCTTCTGTCCAAGTCGGAAACCTCCAACGTGAGCATTGATGAAGTTATGAATGCGAAGGTGGGACTGCCTATAGATACCGCATATGCCAAGATGTTTCGTAGCTGGTTTCCCGACCATGCGAATACTGTGGATTATGATTTGACTGTTATTTTTGCCGCTTTGGAGCGCGGCGAGGTTGACATGGTGATGTCAAGTCATCGCTATCTTCTTGCCTTGATGAACTACAATGAATTTTCGGGCTACAAGGCGAACCTCACGTTTAATTACCCCCTGGATTATACCATCGGGTTTAACAGGGACGAAGTCATACTGCGCTCTATTGTTGACAAGGCGCTTCGCCTGATTGACGTAAAGGGCATTTCGGATCAATGGACGCACAAAACTTACGACTATAAGGCGAGACTGGCGCGGGAGCAGCGTCCGTGGCTGGTCGGCTCTGTCGTTGTGCTGACGCTGATAATCGCCTTGTTGATATTCATATATCTGAAAGACAGGAAAGCAAGCAAAACCATAGCCGGGCAGGCGGCCACGCTCACTGCTATATACGACTCAATACCCGCCATAGTGTTTACCCAGGATCTTGACAACAGGTATACAAGTCTCAACAGCAAATTTCTGGAAGAGGCGCGAGTCGGCAAAGAGCAGCTTTTGGGAAAAAGCTTCAAGGATGTGGAGTTGCATGATCAAAGTGTAGTGGATGAGTTCTTTCAAACTGATAAAAAAGTGATTAGCGAAAATACCGCCATCAGGACGGAAGGTTGGTATAACTACGTTGATGGTTCCCGCCGCGCCAAGGAAATAATCAGAACGCCTCTGATTCAAAACAACAAGGTAGTGGGTCTCCTGGGGATAGCGATGGATATTACCGAGAGAAAATCGGCGGAAGAGGCGTTGCGTGAAGCTCATGAGCGCGAGACGGTCATGCTGGATACGATTCCGCTTTGCAGTTTACTGATCAATAGAAATTATGAATGCATTGACTGCAACAACGAGGCAGCAAGGATTTTTGAGCTGAACAACAAGCAGGAATTCATAGAACATTTTAACAGGCTGTCGCCGGAATATCAACCGGACGGTCGCCACTCCCTGGAAACGGCCGCCACGATTATAGATAGAGCTTTCGAAGGGGAAAGGTTCGTCGGCGAATGGACGCATCAATTATTGGACGGCACGCCGATACCGGCGATAACCACGTTTGAGCGCGTCAAATATGGCGATGATTACATTGTTTTTTCATATATGCGGGATATGCGCGAATACAAGCGTATGACAGCGAAGATCGAAACCATAATGAGCAATCTGCCCGGAATGGTATTTCAGCAGCTTTACGATCCGCCGATTTTTACTTATACCTTTGTCAGCGAGGGCTGCAAGGAACTTACAGGTTATGCGCCGGGCGAGCTGATGAACGGCGGCTCGATCAATCTTGCCGGCATGATACATCCTGACGATGCCGAGTATGTCAAACAACTGAGCGAGGCAACAATCCCCTGCGGTCTGCCTTTTGAGGCGACTTTCCGGATTATCACGAAGGATGGCGAGACAAAATGGATATGGGAGCGCAGCCGGGTGATCGGGAAAAATCAGGACGGCTCGCCTCATCTGATTGAGGGCTATCAAACAGATGTAACTGAACGGCAGCAGTTGGAAGAAGCCGAAACGGCCAATCGCGCGAAATCCGAATTTCTGGCGACGATGAGCCACGAAATAAGAACCCCCATGAACAGCATCATGGGATTCGCGGAGCTTGCGTCGGACAGTGACTCCGTGCCTCAAATGAAGGATTTTCTGGAAAAAATTTCTGACAGCACAAAATGGCTCCTGCATATCATTAACGACATTCTGGATATATCAAAAATAGAATCAGGCAAGATGGAACTGGATAATACGCCTTTCGACTTGCGCGATGTCTTTTCCCGCTGCCAGTCCGTCATTCTCCCCATTATAAAGGAAAAAGGCCTTGACTTGAGCATCTATGCGGAGCCGTCAATCGGGCGGAGGCTCATGGGAGATCCTGTGAGGCTTTATCAGGTGCTCATGAATCTTCTGTCCAATGCCGTGAAATTCACACAAACAGGAACGATCAAATTTTCATCGTCAATAAAAAGCGCGGCTAATGGCAGCGCGACAGTATATTTTGAAATAAAAGACACAGGCATCGGAATGACTGCCGAACAGATGGATAAAGTATTCGGTCTGTTTATTCAGGCAGACTCCAGCACAACTCGCGATTATGGAGGCACGGGGCTGGGGCTTGCCATAGCAAAAAACATTGTGGAGCTGATGGGCGGAAAATTGGCGGTTGAAAGCGCGCCAGGCGTCGGTAGCGTTTTCAGCTTTGAAATTACATTTGAGACGATAGAAGCGCCTGAAGACACGCCTGACCGGACGAAATACGAAATGCTCGAAAGACCGTGCTTCGACGGCCTTGTCCTGATCTGTGACGATAATTCCCTTAATCAGCAGGTTATCTGCGCTCATCTTGCGCGTGTCGGTTTGAAAACAATGGCGGCGGAGAACGGGAAGCTCGGTGTTGAGATAGTCAAGGAGCGCAAGGAAAAGAATGAAAAACCTTTTGATCTTATTTTCATGGATATGTTCATGCCGGTCATGGACGGAATGGAAGCTGCCGCGCAGATAATGGCCATGAATACGGGAACGCCTATAGTAGCTATGACAGCCAATGTAATGGTAAGCGAGCTTGAAAAATACAAAAGAGCCGGAATGCCCGACTGCCTGGGAAAACCATTCACATCGCAGGAGTTGTGGCGGATGTTGTTAACATACCTCGCGCCGGTGGGCAGCGATCCGATAAGCGGCGTTGTTGATGAAAATGAGGAACATGAGGAATTGCAAAAGAAGCTGCGAATCAATTTCTTTAATGACAATCAAACCATACATACTGAAATATTGGCGGCTGTTGCTGCCGGGGATACAAAGCTGGCGCACAGGCTCGCGCACAGTTTGAAAGGGAGCGCAGGGCTGATCGGTAAAACCGCCTTGAAAAACGCCGCCGCCGAGGTTGAAGCTCTGCTTAAGGAAGGGTTAGCCTCTGTCTGGGAAAATAAAATGAATATTCTTACAACTGAATTAATGTCTGTGCTCGATGAATTGAGAGCAATGTTTGCAGAACCGGTAGTACGGGAACAACCCCGGGCATTGAGCGCCGAACAGACATTGACGTTGCTTGCAAGACTGGAGCCAATGCTCGAAAGTAATAATACTGATTGCATGGATCTGCTTCACGAGCTTCGTGCCGTTCCGGGAGCCGAGGCTCTTCTGAAGCAGATAGACAATTTCGATTTTAAATCCGCTGCCAGGACGCTTATTGAACTGAAGAAGGAATGGGAGAACATCCATGAATGAAGCCAGGAAATACAGCATACTCGTTGTTGATGACGAAAAATCAAATATTTTGGCGCTCATGAATATTCTGAGGCCGGAGTATACTGTTTATGCGTCCACAAGCGGGCAGAGCGTCATTGAAACGGCTGAAAAACATCTGCCCGACATCATCTTGCTTGACATAATCATGCCAGATATGGATGGATATGAAGTGATTGGAGCGCTGAAAAGTTCCGAAAAAACACGGAACATCCCCGTAATTTTTGTCACAGGTCTTAGCGGCGCCGCCGACGAGGAAAAGGGATTGGCGTTGGGTGTCGCGGATTACATAATCAAGCCGTTTTCCCCTGCGATAGTCAAGCTCAGGGTGCGAAACCAAATAAAATTGCTGGAGCAATTGCGAGCCGCTGAATATGACTTGGTGAAATACAAGCTGTCAAACGATGCGCTCAACATTTCAATGTGGGACATGGATATTGTGAGCGGGGATCCGGTAAACCGGAGCAATAAAATCACCTACTCGCAAGAATTCAGAAGCATGTTCGGTTTTTCTGATGAAACCGATTTTCCGAATGTGCTTGGCAGTTGGACCGACCGGCTGCATCCTGAGGACAAGGAAAAAACAATCAATGCCTTCGCGGCGCATATGAACGACTATACAGGACAGACCCCCTACAATGTCGAATACCGCATCCTGATGAAAAACGGCACGGAATACCGGCATTTTCACGCATTGGGAACCACGCAGAGAGACAGCACGGGCGTGCCGCTCAGAGTGTCAGGCGCCGTAAGGGATATAACTGAAAATAAAGAGATGGAGGAAACGATCAAACACCGTGAAAAATTGCTGAATGCGCTGAACGAAATGGACATTGTTCTCCTTTCGCAAAAAGACAAAACCTTTGATGATGTCATGAGCGATAGCTTAAAGCCAATCGCCTACGCGACGGATTTGGATCGTATCAGCATTTTTCGCCTTGTGGACGCAAACGGGAATAAGCGCTTCGGACAGGTGTACCGTTGGGAGAAAGCCGCAGGCAGGATGGTCGCCCTCGACGATGAGCTGCGAATCTTGCCTGACATTCCGGTGGTGAGGAACTGGATCGCAGCCCTGTCGCAAGGCGGTCATATAAATATCCATGCCAGCGTCATGTCAGATGAGGAGACAGCCTTTTTGAATCCCTATGGCGTAAAGTCAATTTTGATGACACCTGTGTCCATCAATGGCGAGTTATGGGGCGGAGTCGCCTTTCAGGATTTGACCAGGGAACGGCTTTTTGATGAAAACAGCATCTCTTTTCTGAATGCGGTCGCGCGTTTGTGCGCCAACGCCATTATAAAAGCGGACATGACGCAGGATACCAAAAAAGCATTGCAAGAATCAAACACAACTCTCGACATAATGACAAATGTTTTAAACAAATCGGACATGATGATTTATGTCACAGACAAAGATACCGATGAAATATTATTTCTGAACGACGCCATGAAGCGGCATTTCGAAATCAGGACTGACGTGATCGGAAGCCCTTGTTATAAGGTTTTTCAGGAAGGCATGAGCGAGAGATGCGACTTTTGTCCATGCCACCGGCTTGAAAAGGAACCGGGCGAGATTGTTGTATGGGAAGAGCATAATACCGTGACAAGCCGTTACTACCGCAACACCGATCAATACATTGACTGGCCGGGCGGCAAAACAGTCCACATTCAGCATAGCATTGACATAACAGGTATCAAGCAAACGCAGGTTGCGCTTGAACATCGCGGCATAATGCTAATCGCAATAAATCGCATGGCCGCCATTTTGTTGAATGCGGATATAGACTCTTTTGAATCCGCCTTGTTGCAAAGCATGAAAATCATGACCGAAGCTATAAAGACAGATCGCATGTATGTCTGGAAAAACCACAGCACTGACGGACGGCTTTGCAGTACCCAGATTTACGAATGGTCTGAAAACGCGAGACCTCTACAGGGCAGCGAGTTTACGGTTAATATCCCTTATGAGGAAGCCACGCCCGGATGGGAAGAAATCCTGTCGAGCGGAAACTGCATAAATGGATTGGTACGCGAAATGCCACCGAAAATACAAGCCCATTTGTCTTCCCAGGACATTTTGTCCATACTGGTGATACCAGTATTCATAAAAGGCCAGTTTTGGGGTTTGGTCGGCTTCGATGATTGCCACCGCGAGCGGGTCTTTACGGACGAAGAGGTATCAATAATGCGCTCAGGGGGGCTTTTGTTTGCGGACGCCTTGTTCCGCAATGAAATGGCTGTAAATATCCGCGATACCTCCATTCAGTTAAAGGCCGCTGCGGAAAAAGCGCTTGAGGATGAGGAACGGATGCAGCTTATGCTTGATGCCATGCCATTCGCGTGCGGATTGATTAACCGCGATCACCAATTTACCTATTACAATCAAGCGGCGATTACCATGTTTGGTTTGCCGGGCAGAGATAACTATGCCAAAGGATATTTGGAAGTCCTGCCGGAATTTCAACCATCCGGACGGCGGTCTAGCGAGCTTTCTTACGAACACTTTGAACAAGCCTTTAAAGAGGGCTACCAACGTTACGAATGGCTGTATCGCAAGCCTGATGGCGAACTGGTGCCATGCGAGGAATCCTTGATCCGCGTAAGGCACAGAGGCGAGCTTATCCTTGCGGCATACGCCAGGGATTTGCGCGAACAAAAGGCCATCATCGAGGAGATTAGAAAGGCGGAAGCGGCCAAGGCCGCAAGCAACGCCAAATCTATCTTCCTTGCCAACATGAGCCATGAGATCCGTACTCCCTTGAACGGCGTTATCGGGTTTGCGGAATTAGCACTGGATGAGGAAGACACTCCTGCCATTACGAAAGAATACCTGGAAAAGATCAAGAGCAGCGCGATAGGACTTCTGGATATCGTAAGCGATATTCTGGATATATCGAAGATTGAATCCAGCAAGATGGAGTTGGACAAGGCCACCTTTGATCTGCATGCTATTTTGCATACATGCCGAACCATAGTCGAATTGAAGGCAGAGGAAAAAGGCATAGCCCTTCACTTTTATGCCGAGCCGTTGGTCGGCAAAAAACTGGTGGGCGATCCGGTCAAACTTCGGCAAGTGTTGTTGAATCTTTTATCCAATGCGATCAAGTTTACCAACTACGGAGTGGTCAAGCTGAAGGTTGTCGCAGAGAAAGAAACTGCCGAGAATGTAACAATCTCGTTTGAGGTCAAGGACAGCGGGATCGGCATGAATAGCGAACAATTAAAGTATATATTTGAGCCTTTTGTTCGGGCGGATGCCGGCACGACGCGCAAATACGGAGGAACCGGCCTTGGTCTTGCCATAGCGAAGGGTTTTGTCGAGCTGATGGGAGGCAATCTCTGTGCTGAAAGTGCGCCGGGTCTGGGCAGCAGATTTTATTTCACCCTGCCCTTTGATACGATTGCGGTAGCGGATGATTCCATGCAAAAAGATACGCCGATTGTCTCCACCAAGCCAGTTTTTTCGGGAGACGTATTGGTGTGCGAGGACAACCGTATAAATCAGGATGTAATCATAAATCATCTGACAAGGATTGGTCTTAATCCGACCGTAGCCGAGAACGGCAAGCAAGGGGTTGAATATGCCAAGAGCCGCATGGAACAAGGCAATCCCTACGACTTGATCCTGATGGACATCTACATGCCGGTGATGGACGGTCTTGAGGCCACGCAACATTTGTTCAAGATGGGCAACAAGACGCCGATTATTGCGCTTACGGCGAATGTCCTTGCTACCGACAGGGAGACATATTTGCAACAGGGCATGGCGGATTTTCTTGGCAAACCCTTTACCAGCCAAGAGTTGTGGACATGTCTGTCGAGGCATTTGATGCCTGTTGCGGAAATCAAGGAAACCGGGCAGGAGAGTAAAGAGGAAAGCGCGCCTGATGAGAGTTCGCTCGGTGGAGAAAGTCAGCTTGCAGGCGCGGTGCTTAACGAAGCTCTTGGCCTGCAAATGACATCGGATGACATAGGGTTGTATAGGCGCATCGTAGGCAACTTTGTCGAGGACTATGCCGGCATAGTAAACACCTTGAACGAGCTGGTCGATTCAGGCGATCTTGACCTGGTTCGCCGAACGGCGCATACATTAAAGAGCACATCCCGGACTATCGGCGCGGAAAAGCTGGCAAATGCGGCGTATGCTATCGAGGCGTCGCTTGCAAAGGGCGATGAAAGCCGTTTGGGCGAACAAATCCTGGCGCTTGATGGCGCGTTGCAGGAGTTGTTTGCGGCGCTGGCGACCGTTACGGACAAAGCAGGCCAGAAGCCACCCCAACATACAGGAGCATGATATGTGGAAAGTTGACAAGGGAATATACATACTATGCCTTGCCTTCCTGATTGCCTGCTTGTTGGGTTGGACGATTGCGCCAAAGCAAGGTGCCGCATCGCCTTACGTGTCGTATCGTGATATTCCCGGAGTGACGGCGGAGGAAATAAGAGCCGTCGAGGCGCTAAAAGAACAGGGCAGACCTTTTGTGTATGGGATTCTTCATAGCTCCGAGGCTTTTAATGAAAACGGCGAAATACGGGGTTTTGCCGCCCTGTTTTGCGATTGGTTGAGCGGGTTGTTCGGCATCCCGTTTACGCCCGCGATCCATGACTGGGACGTGTTGCTTGCGGGGATTCAGGATCACAGCATTGATTTTACAGGCGAACTCTCGACTACCGATGAACGCCGACAGACCTACTTCATGACCAGTGCCATTGCCAGCCGTACCGTAAAATACATGCGGATTGCAGGCAGCGCGCCGCTCCATGATATTGCCGCACAGCGTCCGCTGCGCTACGCCTTCCTTGACGGCTCCATAACTTACGAGCGGATTGCCGCGCTTAGCGATTATCAATTCGAACCTCTCCATGTTGATAACTATGAAAATGCGTACAAGCTCCTGAAGAGCAGACAGGCGGACGCCTTTTTTGAAGAAGGCACGGCGGAAGCGGCTTTTGACGCTTATGAGGATGTGGATGCCGAGAACTTTTTTCCGATGATAAATTCTCAGATTTCCCTGACAACGCAAAATAGCGCGCTGGCGCCGATTATCTCGGTTGTGGAGAAGGCTTTGCAAAACGGCGGCGCGAACCATCTGTCCGGCTTGTACGCGGCAGGGCAACAAGAGTACCGGAAGCATAAGCTGTTCATAAGGCTGACCGAGGAAGAGCGGGAGTATATACAGAACCGTCCCGTCGTTCCGTTTCTGGCCGAGCATTACACTTATCCGGTCAGTTTTTATAACATCTACGAAAAACAGTGGCAGGGAATTTTCTTTGACGTGCTGAAGGAAATGGAGACGCTTACCGGACTGTCTTTCAGGCAGGCCAACGATCATGACATAACATGGGCGGAACTTCTTAAAAAGCTGGAGTCAGGGGAAGCGACGATGGTCGCGGACATTATCCCGTTGAGAGAACGCGAGGGGCGTTTTTTGTGGTCGAGGACAGCGTTGCTTCACGATTATTATGCGCTTTTGTCCAAGTCGGATGCTCCCAATATAAATATCGGCGAGGTTTGGAACGTAAGGGTAGGCTTGCCCAGAGACACCGCGTATGCCGAGATGTTTCGAGCCTGGTTTCCAAACCATGCGAACACTGTGGAGTATGACCTGGATGTTATTTTTAGCGCGCTGGAACGCGACGAGGTTGACATGGTAATATCGAGCCAGCGTTACCTTCTTGCCTTGACAAACTACCATGAACTTTCAAATTACAAGGCGAACCTGACGTTTGATCGCGCCCTGGAATACACAATGGGTTTCAGCAAGGATGAAGCCGTGTTGCGCTCCATTATTGACAAGGCGCTTCGCCTGGTTGATGTCAAAAGCATATCGGGGCAGTGGATACACAAGACTTATGACTATAAGGCGAAACTGGCGCGGGAGCAGCGCCCGTGGCTGATTGGCGCATCCGTCCTGCTTTTGTGCGTGGTCATTCTCCTGCTCGCGCTTTTTCGGAAAAAGCATTACGAAGGAAGACAACTTGAAGAACTGGTTCAGAAGCGCACTGCCGTAGTGGTAGGTCTTAAGCAGGAACTGGAGGGCGCGGTGGAAACCGCGAAAGCCGCAAGCCATGCCAAATCCATCTTTCTTGCCAACATGAGCCATGAGATTCGCACTCCCTTGAACGGCGTTATTGGATTTGCGGAATTGGCGCTGGACGACGAAGAAACTTCTGTCAGGACGAAAGCGTATCTGGATAAAATCAGGGGCAGCGCGATAGGACTCCTGGATATCGTAAGCGATATTCTGGATATATCGAAGATTGAATCCAGCAAGATGGAATTGGAAAAAGTCCCCTTTGACCTTCGCGCTATCTTGCATACATGCAAAACCATAGTCGAATTGAGGGCGCAGGAAAAGGGCGTGGCGCTTCATTTTTATTCCGATCCGCTGATAGGCAAAAAGCTGGTGGGCGATCCGGTCAAACTTCGGCAAGTCTTGCTGAATCTTTTATCCAACGCGATCAAGTTTACCAACTATGGGGTGGTGAAAGTCAGGGTCGTCACGGAAGAAGAAACAAGCGAGAACGCGACAATTCTGTTCGAGATCAAGGACAGCGGAATAGGCATGAGCAGCGAGCAAATAGAAAACATATTCGAGCCTTTTGTGCGGGTGGATGGCAGCTCGACGCGCAAATACGGAGGAACCGGCCTTGGTCTTGCCATAACAAAAAGTCTTGTCGAATTGATGGGCGGTAATTTGCTTGTTGAAAGCGCGCCGGGTCTGGGCAGCAGGTTTTATTTCACTCTAGCCTTTGAGACGATTGCGGTAGCTGATGATTCCATCCAGCAAGACGCGCCGCTGGTTTCCGCAAAGCCGGTTTTTGCAGGGGATGTGCTGGTCTGCGAGGATAATCTCATAAATCAGGAAGTCATAATCAATCACCTGACAAGGATCGGACTAAATCCGACCATAGCCGAAAACGGCAGGCAGGGGGTTGAGTATGCCAGGGATCGCATGGAACAAGGCAATCCCTATGATTTGATCCTGATGGATATCTACATGCCGGAGATGGATGGTCTTGACGCAACAAGGCATTTGATCAAAATGGGCGTAAAGACGCCGATTATCGCGCTTACGGCAAATGTTCTCGCTACCGACAAGGAGACATACTTGCAACAGGGCATGGTTGATTTTCTGGGCAAGCCCTTTACCAGTCAGGAATTATGGACATGCCTGTCAAGGCACTTGAAGTCTGTCGCGGAAGGCCAGGAAACAGGGCAAGGAGAGTGAAGAGGTAGCGAAGGCGCGCCCGCCTGACCAGAGAAAAGGTGGCTGACCACGCCGCTGTAGGGTTTAAAAATTTTTAACCCCTACTCCACAGGCGGGAGAGGGGATGCGGGTATTTAACGGAAATGACTATATTTTCCGATACAAGCCTGTTTCCATAAATTCCGCTGCTTTTTCTTCCATGCCTTTCAAGAGCGCGTTGGATTCCGCGATTCCGCGTTGCGCCGCAAATTCACGGACTTCCTGGGTGATTTTCATCGAGCAGAAGCGCGGGCCGCACATCGAACAAAAATGCGCGCTCTTGGCAACCTCGCGCGGCAGGGTTTCATCATGAAATTCCCGCGCCTTGTCCGGATCCAGGCCGAGATTGAACTGGTCTTCCCAGCGAAATTCATAACGCGCCTTGGAAATCGCGTTGTCCCGTATCTGCGCGCCGGGATGCCCCTTGGCAAGATCGGCGGCGTGCGCGGCAAGTTTGTAGGCGATTATGCCTTCCTTTACGTCGTCCTTGTCAGGCAAGCCAAGATGTTCCTTGGGCGTGACGTAGCAGAGCATGGCCGTGCCGTGCCAGCCGATCATGGCCGCGCCGATGGCGCTGGCGATATGGTCATAGCCGGGGGAAATGTCGGTGACGAGCGGCCCTAACGTATAAAAGGGCGCTTCCTTGCACCAGTCAAGCTCCAGTTCCATGTTCTCGCGGATCATGTGCATCGGCACATGCCCGGGGCCTTCGATCATGGTTTGCACATCGTATTTCCAGGCTATCGCGGTCAATTCGCCCAGGGTCTTCAACTCGGCGAATTGGGCTTCGTCGTTGGCGTCAAATACGGAGCCGGGGCGAAGGCCGTCGCCCAGAGAGAAGGCGACATCATAAGCGCGGAGAATCTCGCAGATTTCCTCAAAATGGGTGTAGAGGAAATTTTCCCTATGATGCGCCAGGCACCATTTCGCCAGAATGGAGCCGCCCCGGCTCACAATGCCGGTCAGCCTTCCGGCGGTCAGAGGGATATGGGCAAGCAAAACACCTGCATGAATGGTGAAATAATCAACTCCCTGTTCAGCCTGTTCGATCAGGGTGTCGCGGAAAATTTCCCAGGATAGTTCCTCGGCCTTGCCATCGACTTTTTCCAATGCCTGATAGATGGGGACGGTTCCGATGGGGACGGGCGCGTTGCGGATAATCCATTCGCGGGTCTCGTGGATATGCTTGCCGGTTGATAAGTCCATTACCGTGTCGCCGCCCCATCGGATTGCCCATGTCATCTTGTCGACTTCTTCCGCGATTGAGGAGCCAAGCGCGGAATTGCCGATGTTGGCGTTGATCTTGGTGAGGAAGCTGCGCCCGATAATCATCGGCTCGCATTCAGCATGGTTGATGTTCGCCGGAAGAATGGCGCGGCCTCGCGCGATCTCGTCACGGACAAATTCCGGCGTGATTTCGGCTGGGATAGCTGAACCGAATGATTCGCCGCGATGCTGACGGATCAGGACTGCGGCTAATTTTTCGTCGCCGTTTGCATACAGGCTTGCAAGGTAAGCCTTGCGGTTCATGTTTTCACGGATTGCAACGAATTCCATCTCCGGCGTGACAATTCCCTGGCGGGCGTAGCGCATTTGGGTGACAACCTTTCCGGCTTTTGCGCGGCGCGGCTGCCGCGCAAGATGAGGAAAGCGCATGACGGCAAGCAGAGGGTCGTCGGCGCGCTCAAGGGCATGGCGGGAAGAGCGCGTCGGGAGAAACTCGGTATCATCCCGCTCGTTAATCCAGGGTTCGCGTAGCGCCGACAGTCCGGCGCGGATGTCAATCCTGACTTTCGGGTCGGTGTAGGAGCCGGAACAGTCATAGACAAAGACCGGCGGGTTACGCTCATGACCGGAAGAAGTTATCGTGTCGGACTGCGATATTTCGCGCATGGGGACGCGGATATCGGGGCGCGAGCCTTGGACATAAATTTTGCGCGATTTGGGCAAGGACGCGATAGCGGCCTGATCGACTGCGGCGGTTGCGGCAAGGAAGCTCATTGGGTCTGATATTGCAGGGCGTTGATTTCTGCCAAATCCTGCTCGTCCAATGTGCCGGTCGCGTTTTTCAGGCGAAGCTGGGCAAGCAATGTTTCGTGCTTGGCGCGAGCAAGATCGCGTCTGGTTGTGAAAACCTGTTGTTCCGCGTTCAATACGTCAATGTTGATACGAACGCCGATCTCATAGCCGGTTTTGTTATGTTCCACCGAATTGAGCGAGGAAGAGAGCGCGGCGGAAAGCGCCTGAATCTGCGCCATGCCGTTGATTACTCCGAGAAAATTCTGCCGTGCCGACCTGGCAGCGTGTCTGCGCGCCGCATCAAGCAGCGCCAGCGTCGCGTGCCGATTGGCGGCGGCTTCGCGCGCCCTTGAGCTGACATAGCCGCCGCTAAAAAGCGGCATGTTCCACTGCAGGCCGATATTGCCGGTTTCGGTCGTGGGGCGCGCCCCCATATTATCCTGACTGCGGCTTTTGCCGACATTGGCTACGAGATCGAGTGTCGGATAATGCCCCGCGTTCGCCCGCGCTATTTCAAGGTCTGCGATGTCGGCCTCATATTCGGCGATTTGCACCGTAAGGTTGCCTGTTTGCGCGGCTTCCACCCAGGGCGATACTGTTGCCGGTTCGGGCAGTATTTGCGGCAGATTACCCCGCAACCGCGCCAGCTCTTCCGTCGTATCGCCGATCAGAACGTATAGGGCTTCGCGGCGAATTTCCAGTTCATTGGCTCCGGCTATTTCCTGCGCCAGAGCCAGATCGTACCGTGATTCCGCTTCCGCCGTATCAATGATGGTGGTGACTCCGGCTTCGAAATAATGCTGCGCCTGCTCCAATTGCTGCGCGATTGCTTCTTTTTGCGCCTGCGCCGCTTCCAGCGTGGACTGGGCGTCAAGCACGGCAAGATAGGCTTCCGCGACGCGCAAGATCAGGTTTTGTTTTGCTTCCGCAAAACGCGCCTCCGCCATAAGCGCGACTATTTGCCCCTGTTCATAGGCGACGAAGTTTTCCCGGCGGAATATGGGTTGAGTGAGCGTCAGGCCGTAGCTGTGGCTGTTGTAGCGGGAGTCTCTTGTCATGTCGGGAGCGCGGACTCGGTTGTCGTTCAATGTGCTGTGTCCTGATAGCGACAGGTAAGGGAGCAGCGCGGAGCGCGCCTGCGGCAGCCGTTCCCGTTCCGCTTCCAGCGTTGCTTGAGCGGCGATGAACAGGGCGTCGTAGTTCTGCGCCCGACGGTAGGTTTCCATCAGGTCAAGCGCGAGTACAGAGGGCGCGAAGAACAGGGTGAGCAGGAAAAAAAATCGCATGAGGAGTCTGGCGGAAATATGTCTTGCAGAGGTCATTGACCGTGAGATCATTTTCGGCGTTAAAACCCGTATTATACGCAACTGCTTGCGTGTTCCCTGGGAGTTTTTATGGGAGCGCCGCCTTCCTTCCGTTTGGGAATTATATTCATTTCCGCAAATAACGAGGCTACAAGGTGGCTGACCACGCCGCTGCAGGGGTTAAAAATTTTTAACCCCTACGCCGCGAGTAAGAGAGGGGACAAGGCGAAGCGGGTGTTTCTCCCCTCTCCCACTCGCGGCGTAGCTACAAGCTAACCTGTGTCGAGAAATCCCCCGCCTTTAGGCCGGGGTGACTCAACATGTTTCCCGAACGCGCCGTCTCTCATAAAATGGCGACTATGAATTCAAAACCGCCTTCCTTCCGCTTTCTGCTCTCGCATCCCGCCCATTTTTTCGCCTTGGGCTGTGGCAGCGGTCTTTCCCGATGGATGCCGGGAACAGCAGGCTCGCTCTTCGCGTGGGCTGCCTTTGTGTTGTTTTTTCCGCTGTTCTCTCCGCAGGTTTTTTTGCTATTTCTTGCCGTCGCCTTTTTTCTCGGAATTTACGCAATCCACAAAACCGGCCTTGCCCTTGGCGAGCCGGATCACGGCAGCATCGTCTGGGATGAGATCGTGCCGTTCTGGGCTGTGCTGTTCCTGACCCCGGCAGATTTTTTCTGGCAACTTGCCGCATTTTCGCTCTTTCGTTTCTTCGACATTGTTAAACTACAGCCTGCCCGCTGGTTCGACGAGCGGATGAAAAACGGGTTCGGCGTCATGCTTGACGATGTTGTCGCCGCCCTCTACACCTTGTTTGTTTTGGCGATTATCCAATGGCTCGTATAACCGAATCCATGCTTATCAGTCTGGCGGGACAAGTCGGCGCGGCCTTGCTTCGGCATAAACAAACCATTGCCGTGGCGGAATCCTGCACCGGCGGCTACGCCGTGCAGATACTGACCGCTCTCCCCGGCGCTTCCGCATGGTTTGATCGCGGCTTTGTCACATACTCCAATCTTGCCAAACAGGAAATCTTGCATGTGCCTGAGCGCATTCTAGCCGTCTATGGCGCGGTCTCCCCGGAAACCGCGCTTGCCATGGCAACCGGCGCGCTCAATGAAAGCCGCGCGGAATGCGCCTTTGCCATTACCGGAATCGCAGGCCCGGATGGCGGCACGACAGAAAAGCCAGTCGGCACAGTCGCCTTTGCCTGGGTCTGGCGCGACGGGAGACATTACGCCCAAACCGTCCATTTCTCCGGCGATCGCAATTCCATCCGCCGCCAGGCGGTGGCCTATGCGCTAGAGTTCATGATTATTTCTTTTGAATATGCTTCGAGCGCAATCCCCGCCATTCATGACGAGGCGGGCGAGACTTGCGGCGAAGCGCAGTTTACAATCACCGCAGGCAGTAACATGCCGCTCCCCGAAACCTGATTTCAAAATCATGATTACGCGACAAAAAACCTCGATTTTCTTCGGCGGCAACGCGCCGTTCGTGGAGTCGCTCTACGAAAGCTATCTGGATGATCCCGCAGAGGTGCCGGATGAGTGGCGAGCATACTTCGACAATCTGGCGCGTCAGCCCGGATTCATAGCCAGAGACGTGCCGCATTCGCCAATCATAGCGGCGTTTCAGGCGCGTCGGGGCGGTTTACGGCAGGGAGCGGAGGCAGGCCATGATGACGGCAAACAAGCCGCCGTCCTGCGACTGATCGAAGCCTATCGCCGTCTCGGCCATCGCCGCGCCGACCTTGACCCCTTGCAACTGAAGGAGCGCCAGCGCATTCCAGAACTGGAGCCATCGTATTACGGACTGACAGACGCCGACCTGAACCGCGTTTTGAGTAACCCCTGCCTGAAGGCAGGGGATTCCTCGACACAGACCTCAGAGGCTCCACTGGCCACAATTATTGAGGCGATGAAGGAAATCTATTGCCGCTCCATCGGCGTCGAGTACATGTATCTTGCCGAAATTCGGGAAAAACTCTGGATTCAGGAGAGACTGGAGCCGACAAATGGGCGCGGCAAATTCAGCGCGGAGGAAAAAATCCGTCTTCTGGAGCGCGTAACCGCCGCCGAAACGTTGGAGCGATACCTGCACAGCAAGTACGTGGGGCAAAAACGTTTTTCCCTTGAAGGCGGCGAAGCGTTGATTGCCGCGATGGATGAACTCTTGCGGCGGGCGGGCGGACATGGCGCGCGCGAGATTGTGATCGGCATGGCGCATCGGGGGCGACTGAATGTCCTCGTAAACATTCTGGGCAAGCCGCCTTCCATGTTGTTTGCCGAGTTCGAGGGCAGGAAGGCTTCCGATCTCTCCGACGGCGATGTCAAATATCATCTCGGCTATTCGTCCAATGTGGGCGCGCCTGGCGAACCGATACATCTGGCGCTGGCCTTCAATCCTTCGCATCTGGAAATCATCAACCCTGTGGTGGAAGGCTCGGTGTATGCAAGGCAGCTGCGCTATGGCGAAGACGGCAGCAAGCGGATCATCCCGGTGTTGATTCATGGCGACGCCGCAGTCGCCGGACAGGGCGTCAATCAGGAAACCCTGAATTTTGCAGGGACGCGAGGCTACGGCACTGGCGGAACCATTCACATCATCGTAAACAACCAGATTGGATTTACGACATCCGATCCGCGCGACTATCGTTCAGGCTACTACTGCACGGAAATTTTCAAGATGGTCGAAGCGCCGATTTTCCACGTCAATGGCGACGACGTGGAAGCGGTGGCGTTTGTCGTCCAACTCGCGGTTGATTATCGGCATGAATTCGGCAAGGATGTGGTGATTGACATTTACTGCTACCGCAAATTAGGACACAATGAGCAGGACGAGCCGATGGTCACTCAACCCCTGATGTACCGAAAAATCCAACAGCATCCCGGAACCCGCGCGATCTACGCCGACAAGTTGACGAGTGAAGGGACTTTGGAGCCGCGAATGCCGGATGAGATGATTCTGAAATACCGGGAACATCTGGACAAAGGCGAGCTGCTTTATAACCCTGCGCTCTCCGGCTATAAGCGCCAGACCGACTACTGGAAAAACCACGCCGGACAAAAATATGTCGAAACATGTGACACCCGCGTGCCGCAAAAGGAATTGGAGCGGCTATCCCTGCGCCTTGTCGCCATGCCGGAAGATTTTACCCTGCATAGCCGGGTGCAAAAAATCATCGAAGACCGGCGGCTGATGGGGTTGGGCGAAATTCCCGTGGATTGGGGCATGGCGGAAAATCTGGCTTATGCGACGCTGCTTGCCGAAGGATACGGGGTCAGGATTTCCGGCGAGGACGTAGGGCGCGGCACTTTCTTCCACCGTCATGCGGCCATCCATGACCAGAACCGGCAGGTTTGGTCGGAAGGAGTCCATTATCCGCTGGCGCATCTTCAGGAAAAACAGGGGCGTTTCCAATGCCATAACTCCGTGCTCTCCGAGGAAGGCGTGCTGGCTTTTGAGTACGGGTACGCCACAACCGAACCCAATGATCTCGTCATTTGGGAAGCGCAGTTTGGCGATTTTGCCAATGGGGCGCAGGTTGTCATTGACCAGTTCATTACTTCCGGCGAAGCCAAATGGGGGCGTAGCTGCGGCCTGACCATGCTCCTGCCGCACGGTTACGAAGGCCAGGGGCCGGAGCATTCTTCCGCCCGACTGGAACGTTACATGCAACTTTGCGCCACCATGAACATGGAAGTCTGTGTGCCTACCACTCCGGCGCAGATTTTTCATCTCCTGCGCCGCCAGATGTTGAGAAAGCAGAGAAAGCCCTTGATTGTGTTCTCGCCCAAGTCATTGCTGCGCCGCAAGGAAGCCGTATCCGACATGGAGCTACTGGCGCGCGATACCTTCCATCGCGTCATCGGCGAGGTTGATTCGCTTGATGCCGAACAGGTAACGCGCATCCTGCTTTGTTCCGGCAAGGTATATTATGATTTGCTTGCCGCTCGCAGGGAGCGCGGCATTCGTCATATCGCCATCGCGCGCATCGAGCAGCTTTATCCTTTTCCTGGAATATCATTTGCCGCCGAGTTGGCGAAGTATCCGCAAGCGGTCGAAATTGTCTGGTGTCAGGAAGAGCCGCGCAATCAGGGCGCGTGGTACTGGTTCTCATCACGGCAACACCTGGCGCGCTTTGCGGGAGAAAAGCAAAAATTGCTGCTGGTGTCCCGCCCTGCGGCGGCGTCGCCCGCCGTAGGCTATCTGGCCAAACATAACGCCCAGTTGAAGGATCTGATCGAATCCGCGCTGGGCAGAATAGATTACTGATTTTGGAGTTAGTCATGAAAGTTGAAATCACAGTTCCGCAATTCTCCGAGTCCGTCTCGGAAGGCACTCTGGGAGCTTGGAAAAAACAGGCAGGCGAGCTGGTAGCCCGCGACGAAATTGTCGTTGATATTGAGACGGACAAGGTAGTGCTGGAAGTCCCCGCCAGCGAAGCCGGTGTCATGATGGAAATCCTGAAAGGCGAAGGCGAGACCGTGGTTTCCGGCGAGGTGATCGCGTATATTGATACCAGGGCTGCCGGTAAAAAGGCCACCGCGCCGCTGCCCGCCGCGCCGTCTGCCGTTGCCGCAGCTTCGTCTGCCTCCGTGCCTGCAATGCCGGAAAGGATAGTTGCCGCGTCTCCTGCCGCGCAAAAGATTCTGGAGGAGAAGGGTATTGCCGCGGAGGAAGTCGTCGGAACCGGGAGGGGAGGCAGGATTACCAAGGAGGATGCGCTGAAAGCCGGTCATGCGGTCGGTCACGCTTTGGGGGTGGAAATGCCGGTCGCCGTCTCAGATAACCGCATTGAGCAACGTGTGCCGATGAGCCGCCTGCGCGCCCGCATTGCCGAGCGTCTTGTCCAGTCCAGGAACGAGAACGCCATTTTGACCACCTTCAACGAGGTCAACATGGCTGCCGTCATTGCTATGCGACAGCAATACGGCGAGAAATTTGAAAAAGTCCACGGCGTTCGCCTTGGCTTCATGGGCTTTTTCGTCAAGGCTGTTTGCGCCGCGTTGGAGCGTTTTCCGATTCTGAACGCTTCCGTGGATGGAGGCGACATCGTGTATCACGGCTACATGGACATCGGCATTGCGGTGGGCAGCTCGCGCGGTCTGGTTGTGCCCATTTTGCGGGATGCCAATATGCTTTCCATTGCGGATATTGAACGACAAGTCGCGGAGTTAGGCGTCAAGGCAAGGGACGGCAAATTGTCGGTGGAAGAACTGACGGGCGGGACTTTCTCCATTTCCAACGGCGGCATATTCGGCTCCATGCTCTCCACGCCCATCATCAACCCGCCCCAATCGGCCATTTTGGGGATTCACGCGACCAAGGATCGTCCGGTGGTCGAGGACGGCCAGATCGTGATCCGCCCGATGAACTACCTTGCCCTATCCTATGATCATCGCATTATTGACGGGCGCGAGGCGGTGCTGGGTCTGGTCGCAATCAAGGAAACAATGGAAGACCCGGCAAGGCTGATATTGGATATTTGACAGCGGAAGGCGCTATAACCCCGGCTTCGCCTCTGTAAGGGTTAAAAATTTTTAACCCCTACGCAGCAGAAGTCAATCCCTACACCGCTATAGTGCTTTCCGCAAATAACAAGGCGGTCGGGAATTGCGCTTTACTCCCTGACCGTTTCGTTATTTGCAGAAAGCACTATATTTACGGAAAGCGCTATATACCTTTGGCTTGAAGCCGGGATTCCATTTCATCCGCCTACGTAGGGTAACGCAATCAGGCAAACGTAAGGCGAGTGGCGGGCGGGGCGGGGCAGTCGAGGCTTTGGGCAAAGGCACGGAGCAGTTCGTTCTCCACCGGGGTTATCTTGCCGTCATGTTGAACGGCAACCGCGCAGGCATCCAGCAGTTTCTTCCGGTACATAGGCACGGCAAGGGCAAGGTGTGACAACGCCTCGGAAATCTTGTTCAGGGAAAGCTCATTCTTCGCTGGTAAAGGATGCTTTGTGCTGGCGGGAGAACAGGCTATTGCCGCTTGATAGGCTGCCTCGGCTTCGTCTGCATCCGCATGTCCAGAGTATGCGAGGAGCGCGAGCAGGTCGGAAACATCCTTGTCCAACTGTTCCAGACGCAATTCGCTGCGTTTTACCTGTCGCTCCGATGGAGACAGCAAAGCGCCGCGCAACAGGCTATAAAGGGCAAATTCCGTGGGGCTGACCCGCCCGTCGGCGCTGATAAGGTCTTTTGCCAGAACGAGTAGTTGTTGCCGTTCGTTTATCAAAGCCTCGCGTATGGCGGGCATGGCGCGCAGTTCTTGCCGTTCGCTCTCCAGAGCTTCGCGCAGGGTGGGCAGGATGAGATCAAGCCAGACGAGGCGATAATGCGCCCCGTGTTCCGGCTGTGTGGCAAGCCATTGGTAAAGTTCCCGGGCGGTGGGGAGCGAGTAGAACGGAATCAGTTTTTCCTGCCGCGACCGAATATCCGGTTGTCTGGCAAGGAGCAATCCGGCGAGAATGCCGGTTGCGCCTATGAAGGTACGTGTTTGTTCCCGCAAGGTTTCAGGCAGACTGGCCAGCAGGTTTTGCGCTTGGGTGAGGCTTTCGGGAGATATTTCTTCCGGCAATCTGGCGGATTCTGCTGCGGCTGCGGCGATTTCTTCTGACAAGCCGTTGTCCATCAAGGCAGAGATGGCAGGATGCTTAAAGGTTTCTTTTTCTCCTTTTGGCAGCGCGGTAAGATCTGGCAATGCCCATTTACCGCCAAGGCGGACAATGCGTTCGGATAGTGGCGGATGAGTTGCGAACAGGGAAGCCATAGCGGATGTGTCGCTCGCGCCAAAAAAGAGATGGCTGGCAGCTATTGCCTGCGGATGCTTTATCTCGGAACCCAGGATATGCAATTTTGTGAGCGCCGAAATTAAACCATCTGGATTGCGGGTGAATTGCACGGCGGAAGCATCGGCCAGATATTCGCGCTCGCGGGAAATGGTTGCCTGAATCAAACGTCCGAAGAACAAGCCTACAGAGCCGATAACAAGTAATATGAATCCATGCAGGATAATGGGACTGGGCTTTGCTCTCTCTTGTCTCTCTCGCCGCTCCTTGGCATCAAGAGCTTTCAATATCTCCATGACTTTATCTTTTAATTCGGGATTCTTCCGCATGATGAATATCCAGCCTTCGCGGGAGATTTTTTTCTGTTGCTGTGACATAATCGGCTTCATAAAATTACGACCAAGGAGCGTGATAGCGTAAATGCCGTGCAGAATGCCGATCAGTTTCAGATTGAGGCGGCTATCGCCATTCACGATATGACCGACTTCATGTGCGACAACGCCTTGCAGTTCATCGCGGTTCATGGTTGCTAGAAGACTTTGGGTTACGCCAATTACGCTGTCTTCTATAGTCAACCCGGCGGCAAAGGCATTCAGGCCGATTTCTTCGGCAAGCACGAAAGCTACCGGCGCGGGGATGCCTGCGGCAATGGACATTTCATCAATTACATTGAGCAAACGCCTTTCTGCCGGGTCATTCGTTGCCCGAGCAATCACTCGCCCGCCCAGTTGCTCCGCAATCATCCTGCCGCCGCGACGGGAGATTTCCCGTATCTTGTGCAGGGAAGTCAATGCAATGAAGCCGCCCACGATCAGGATAGTCCAGAGAAATCGCTCGCCATCCAAAAGCGAAGCACGAGGTATACCCTTTGCATCAACTACTGGAAAGTTCAAAGCATAGAACAGGAGCGCAAATAAGATGGTCGCAAGTAACCCCGGTATGCATACTATGACAAACCCTAATTTGCTGATCTTCCATTGCTCGTACATCTTGTACACCAATAATCCGAATGGCAAGAGTATGAAAGTTTGACCAAATATCATTAAACCATCTAATGGAAGGCGCAGTAATACCGGCAACACATAAAACACAGCGATCACACCCATAACCGCCAAAACAAACCAAAACACCAGCCAGCGGGTTTTCTTCCGTGCTTGTTCCTGAGCTTTGAAAAAGTCCATGTCGTCTTATTTCGGTTTTAATCAGGCCAGCGGCGTGGGGCAGTCGAGGCTTTGTGCAAAAGAAGGCAGGGATGCCCGCATAACCCGCACCGACCGCAGCGCCTTTGCGCCCAAGCCGGATTTAAGCGGGGCAATAACCGCCCGCCCTCACATTTTCTTGTCATTAGCCGCCTGTTTGACCTTGTTCGCCGGATCAAGCGCCCGGTTGATATGCCATTGCTGCGCGATTGAGATCAGGTTGTTTACCACCCAGTAAAGCACCAATCCGGCCGGGAAGAAAAAGAACATGACCCCGAACACCAACGGCATGATAAGCATCATCTTGGCCTGGATCGGATCGGGCGGAGTCGGGTTCAGGCGAATCTGCACGAACATCGAGATCATCATTACGACCGGCAAAATGTAATACGGGTCGGTCACGGACAAATCATCAATCCAGAGCATCCACGGCGCACCGCGCATTTCCACGGCGCTCAACAGCACCCAATAGAGCGCAATGAAAACCGGAATCTGCACCAGAATCGGCAAACAACCGCCCAGAGGATTGACCTTTTCCGTCTGCCAGAGCTTCATCATTTCCTGATTCAGCTTTGCCTTGTCATCGGCATAACGCTCCTTCAACTGGGTCAAGCGTGGGGTAAGCGCCCGCATTTTCGCCATGGAGCGGTAGGAAGCGGCGGAGAGCGGATAGAAAAGCAGCTTGATCAGCACGGTCAGCACGACGATTGACCAGCCCCAATTACCCGTCAGCTTGTTGATGAATTCCAGCGCCCAGAAAATAGGCGCGGCTATGATGTGCAGCCAGCCGTAATCCACGACCAGATCAAGCCCCGGCGCTACCGCTTTCAACGCGGATTGTTCCTGCGGCCCGGCAAAGAGAGGAACGCTGATCCTGCCCGTTTGCCCGCTCGCTATACGATCAACCGGCAAAATTATTCCGGCGGTAAACAAATCCTGCCCGTCTTTTGTCTCTCCGAGCTTACGCATGAAAAATTCGCGCAATGTATTGTCTTCAGGCGCCCAGGCCGCGACAAAATGATGCTGCACCATCGCCAGCCAGCCGTCGCTCGCCTGTTTTGCGAACTTTGCCTTGCCCTCGGCAATATCGGCAAAGGGCGCTTTCTGGTACTTACCTGCCTCGGTATATACCGCCGCGCCGGTGAAAGTGACAATAAAGAAAGACTGACCGCCCGGATTTGCGCCGTCGCGCTGCAACTGAAAATAGGCGTCCGGCGCGAGCGGCGCGTCACTGCCGTTTTCGATTTCCCAGCTTACATCAATCAGGTATGAGCCGCGACGAAAGGTATAAACCTTGGTTGCGCGAATTCCGTCCGTCTCGGGCGCGACAAGGCGAATTTCCAGCGTATCCATTCCATCCGCCAGATCGCGAGGGCCGGGCAAGGGGACAAGCATGGTCTTGTGATTGGGCAATCTTGCGCCATCGCCGCCAATAAGGCCGCTCTGCGCCCTGTAGGAATGGGCGTCGGAAAAGAGCACAAACGGCTCAGGGTCTTTGCTGCTTACCTGATAATTATTGAGGCCAAGCCAGACCAGATCGCCGCCCAAAGTGGAAATTTCGGCGCGGACAAGGTCGGTCGACACAAAGATGCTTTCCGCCGGAATATCCTCGGATGAATCGGATGTCAACTCATCCGGCTCTTGCCTTGCGCTTCGTAAATTGCTCTCCGCCCTCGGAATCAATGCCTCATCCGCGCCTTGTCGCGCCGTGACCGCGCCATCGGCGGAAATCGCGGAATCAGCGGCAGACGGCGGGCGTTGCGCGATCATCCAGGCATCCCAGAGCATGTACAGGGACAACAAAAAGACACCAAGCAACATTAAACGACGTGTATCCATATAACCTTCATCCAACCGGATCGTAACCGCCCCTGTTCCACGGGTGGCAGCGGCCAAGACGGCAAAGCGCGAGCTTCAAGCCTTGATAAGCGCCGTATTTTCGCACCGCGTCGCGCGCATACTCGGAGCAACTCGGATAAAAACGGCAATTACGCCCCAAAAGAGGGCTGATGGCGACGCGGTAAACGCGCAATCCCAGGAGAATCAGCCGCGACATCATGCTCTGGTCGCCTTGACGAACAGCCGCGAGATTTCCGCCGCCAACTCCCGTCGCATGGCGCGATCCGGCTTGGGCAACGCCTTTGTAAGCCTGAGCGCCCAATCTCTGGCAGGCAATAGCTCCCGCATTTGCCTGAATGTCTCCCGCACCATGCGCTTGATCATGTTTCGCCCTGCTGCGCGACGCATGAATTTTTTGCCGATTACAAGCCCAAGCCTGGCCGTGCCTTCTTCTCTCTCTTTACCGTAGTGAAGCAGAAAACGGTCGCCGCGCAAAGCCTGCCGGAAGCTGAATACTTCGGCATATTCATCCGCCCGCAGCATACGGCAGGAACGGGGAAAGGACAGGGACACAGGGCGCATATACAGCTTGTCGGCAATCAGGGAGCCAGACGATGCCGACCTTTGGCGCGACGGGCGGCAATGACCCTGCGCCCGCCCTTGGTACGCATTCTGACCAGGAAGCCGTGCGTCCGCTTCCGACGCACGACAGAGGGTTGATAAGTACGTTTCATGGCTTATTTTCCTGAAGCAAAAACATTTTATTTTACATTATCAAGGCTGAAACGACAACGGATGTCTGTTGCCGAGAAGACTGCAAAAAGTCATTCCGCCGACAGGCCGCCGCATGAAAACCCATGTTCATTCACCAAATCAGCCAGCGCGTTGATCCAGGCAGAGGATTCGTTAAGGGCGGAAATGTAGTTAAATTCCGCGTTGGCACTTCGGGAAGCCTGCAAAAAGATGTTTTTTCCCGCCTCTGCGATTTCTTCCAATGTCTCCAGGCAGTCGGCGGCAAAACCGGGACAGAACACATCCACACGATTTACCCCTTCTTCAGCCAGTTCGCGCAAGACAGAAAAGGTATCCGGCTGCAACCAGGCATCCCGACCAAAGCGGGATTGAAAAGCCACCCGGCAAACCTGTTCGTCCAACCCCAGACGCTCGGCAAGCAGCCCGGCAGTTTGTATACATTCGTCGTAATAAGGATCGCCCAAAAGCCGACTCTTTTCCGGCAAGCCATGAAAACTTAAAACCAGCCTGCCGTCCGGCGGCAGAAAACCCCGTTCCGCCCAATGACTGCGGACTCTTTCTTCCAATGCCGAGAGATAAGCCGGATGCGCCGGAAAGCTGCGGATAACGCGCAATTCCGGCTGATTCCGGCAAGTTTTACACCACGCGAACACGGCATCCAACGCGGAAGCGGTCGTGCTCGCCGAATACTGGGGATAAAGGGGCAGCACAAGCAATCGCTCAATGCCTTCGGCCTGCATCCGCGCAAGAACATCGGCTATGGCTGGCTTGCCATAGCGCATTGCCCAAAATACAGAAACGGAGAGACCGCGCCGGGAGAGCGTCTCCCGCAACTTTTCCGCCTGCAAGCGCGTGTGCTCGCGCAGCGGCGAATCCGCCCCCCAGATAAGCGCGTATTTGGCGGCAGAGCGACGAGCGCGCCAAGGCAGAATTATGCCGTGCAGAACCAGACGCCAAAAGAAACGAGAGAGCAAACCATCCCGCTCCACTACCCTGTCGTCCAGCAAAAATTCCTTCAGATAACGGCGAATGGCAGCGGGAACAGGCGCGTCCGGCGTACCCAGATTAACAAGAAGAACGCCTGGCCTGGGCATAAACTCAAGACTGGCTTAACGACAAGGAAGAAGACAACAGACGGGCGGTAATATCCACAATGGGAATAACTCGCTCATAAGCCATTCGCGTGGGGCCTATCACGCCCAGCGAGCCGACAATCTGCCCGTTGATTTCATACGGCGCGGCAACGACGCTGCATTCATCAAGCGGAGCCAGACCTGATTCGCCGCCAATGAAAATCTGAATACCATCGGCATGGCAGGAATGTTCCAGCAGGCTCATCAGGCCGGAACGCTGCTCGAACAAGTCGAACAACTCGCGCAAACGCCTCATGTCGGAAGCAAGATCAGCCGCGTCCAACAGATTTTTCTCCCCGGAAATAACGCACGGCTGTTGTTCCCCGGATAACGCTTCGCTACTGGCTTCCATTGCCGCCGCCATCAACGCCTGCAAATCGCTGTGCAGACGTTTCAGCTCTTCCCGCACCCGATGATGCGCCTGCTCCAGTTCCAATCCGGCGCAGTATTCGTTGAGATAATTGCCCGCCTCGATAAGTTCCGCTGCGGAATAGTCCTTTGTTGTAAGCAGGATTCGGTTCTGCACATCGCCGTCATTGCTGATCAGAACAAGCAGAATGCGTCTCTCGGAGAGGCGCAAAAACTCGATCTGGCGAATTTTTGGCGCGGCGCGGCGCGGCAGCGTCACAATTCCCGCAAAATGGGTCAGTTGCGAGAGCAGGCGCGAGGCGCTGGCTATCAGTTGTTGCGGCTGATCCGGGCGCAACGAGCCGCCAATTTCGGCAATTTCCTCTTCGTTGGGCGGGCATATGGTCAACAAATTGTCTACAAACAGCCGATAACCGCGCGGCGTGGGAACACGTCCCGCCGAGGTATGGGGACTGGCGAGAAACCCCGCTTCTTCCAGGTCTGCCATGACATTGCGAATGGTGGCCGGAGAAAGCTCCAAACCCGAAAAGCGGGAAAGCGAACGCGAGCCGACCGGCGCGCCGTCCGCGATATAGTGTTCAATCAATGCCTTCAGGAGTGTGCGGGAACGCTCGTCCATGGAAATATAGCAATTCTCGTAAATAAAGTTACTGTCGGGATGTATTTATTCTTTCGCGCGGCAGACAACCCATGCGGGAATGACGAGCAAGAGCGAGCGCGGGAGAGGGAAAGGGAAGCAAAGCCCATGATAGTCGTTTGCAGGGACTACAAAATTAAAGAGGACTCAGGCATTGTGCAAACTACGCTGAATCCTCTCGTGGGACGGTGGTGGGTACTGACGGGGTCGAACCGCCGACATTCGCCTTGTAAGGGCGACGCTCTACCAGCTGAGCTAAGTACCCGGCAGAAAAATCATTTTTTCCCGCGCTTGGCGTTAACGGCATCCTTCAAGGTCTTGCCAGGTTTGAATTTAGGCACATTGGTCGCCGGAATGTTGATCTGCTTGCCCGTCTGAGGATTTCTGCCCTTGCGAGCGGCGCGCTTATCAACCTGAAAAGTGCCAAAACCAACCAGAGCGATTTTGTCGCCCTTCTTCAAAGTCTCGGTCACGACATCAATGATCGCGTCCAGAGCATTGCCGGAATCGGCCTTGGTCATTTTCGCTTTCGCAGCGATTGCGTCAATCAATTCTGATTTGTTCACTGTAAGTCACCCCATGTTTGGTTAAAAAAACAAGCCACAACCCTTGGCCGAACACGTTGACGTGTCAGAGAACCTTAGGCAACGCGGACTAGCCAAGGCGAATCCTACCTGAAGTAAATACAAATTGGCAACACGGAAGCGCAAATTTTCGCGTTTCAGTGCTTTATTATGCGTTCGCCGCTACGCTGCGCGCTATCCACCAGCGCGGAAACAGGCTCTTCAGACTCTTTTGGCTCCTTCGGCAACTGTTCCGGCATGTGTTCCAGCGCCTTTTCCAGCACCTCGTCAATCCAGCGAACCGGCACAATTTCAATCCGGTTCTTGATGTTGTCGGGAATTTCGGTCAAATCCTTCAGGTTTTCCTGCGGAATCAGCGTGGTTTTCAACCCGCCCCGCACGGCGGCAAGCAGTTTTTCCTTCAATCCGCCAATAGCCAGCACCTCACCGCGCAGCGTGATTTCGCCGGTCATTGCGACATCGCAACGAACGGGAATGCCGGTTGAGGCCGAAACAAGCGCGGTCGTCATGGCAATGCCTGCGGAAGGCCCGTCTTTCGGCGTCGCGCCTTCGGGGACATGGATGTGAATATCCTGCTTGTCGAACAGGTCGTCCCTGATTCCGAGGCGCTCTGCGCGGGCGCGAACAACCGACCGGGCGGCCTCTACCGATTCCTTCATCACATCTCCCAATGAGCCAGTACGCAAAATGTTGCCCTTGCCGGTAATCAGGACGCATTCTATCGTCAGCAACTCGCCGCCGACCTCGGTCCAGGCAAGCCCCGTCACCTGTCCCACCTGGTTTTCCTTCTCGGCAATGCCGAAGTTGTAACGACGCACTCCCAAAAACTTCTCCAAGTTTTTGGGGTTGACCACGAGCTTGCTTACCCGTTTTTTCATCAGCAAGGTTTTGACGACCTTGCGGCAAATCTTGGAAATTTCCCGATCCAGCCCGCGCACGCCCGCCTCGCGGGTGTAGTAACGAACGATCTCCAACACAGCGTCCTCCGTGATGGAGAGTTCATTTTTCTTGACGCCGTTGTTTTTCATCTGCTTGGGCATTAAATGGCGCATGGCGATGTTGACCTTTTCGTCCTCGGTATAGCCGGAAATACGGATGACTTCCATCCGATCAAGCAGAGCCGCCGGAATGTTGAGGGTATTGGCGGTCGCCACAAACATGATGTCGGAAAGGTCAAAATCCACTTCCACGTAGTGATCCTGAAAGGTGTGGTTTTGTTCGGGGTCAAGCACTTCAAGCAGCGCGGAAGCAGGGTCGCCGCGAAAATCCTGTCCCAGCTTATCAACCTCATCGAGCAGGAAAAGCGGATTTCTGACGCCGCATTTGCTCAAACTTTGCAGAATCTTGCCCGGCATGGAGCCGATGTAGGTACGGCGATGTCCGCGAATTTCGGCCTCATCGCGCACTCCGCCCAGGGACATGCGGATAAACTTGCGGCTGATCGATCTGGCAATGGATTGACCAAGCGAGGTCTTGCCCACCCCCGGCGGGCCTACAAGGCAGAGAATCGGCGCTTTTATCTTGTCAACCCGTTGCTGGACGGCAAGATATTCGACGATGCGCTCCTTCACCTTGTCCAGCCCGTGATGGTCAGCATCCAGTATTCTTCCCGCCGCGCGCAAGTCCTTGCTGGTGCGGGTTTTCTTGCGCCAGGGCAGGGCCGCCAGCGTATCAATGTAATTACGAACTACCGTGGCTTCCGCCGACATGGGCGACATCAGGCGCAACTTCTTCAACTCGTTTTTGGCCTTGGCAAATCCTTCCTTGCTCATGCCCGCGTCGTTGATTTTCTTTTCCAGCTCTTCAATATCCGCGCCTTCCTCGCCTTCGCCAAGCTCTTTCTGAATGGCCTTTACCTGTTCGTTCAGGTAATACTCGCGCTGGGTCTTTTCCATCTGCCGCTTGACCCGCCCCCGAATACGCCGCTCTACCTGCAAGATGTCAATTTCTGATTCCAACTGGGTAAGTAGACGTTCCAGTCGGGCGCGCACCGGGGAAAGCTCCAGAATTTCCTGCTTTTTGTCCAGCCGCATGGGAAGATGAGCCGCAATGGTATCGGCGAGGCGTCCGCCCTCTTCGATTCCGGCGATGGAGCTTAAAATCTCCGGCGGAATTTTCTTGTTCAGCTTCACATACTGGTCAAACTGCGCCATAACCGTGCGGCGCATGGCTTCCTGCTCGCTCTCTCCTTCGCCGGTGTCGGGCATCAGGGTAATGTTGGCGACGAGCATGTTGTCGGTGACGCTCGCTTCCTTGATTGATACCCGTTGCGTGCCTTCCACCAGAACCTTGACCGTGCCATCCTGAAGTTTAAGCATTTGCAGGACATGCGCCAGACAGCCGACACCGTATATGTCATCTACGCTGGGTTCGTTCTCGGCGGAAGTTTTTTGCGCCACCAGCACGACATTGCGGTCGCTCTCCATTGCAAGCTCCAGCGCGCGTATGGATTTTGGCCGTCCCACGAACAGCGGGATCACCATGTGCGGAAACACGACCACGTCGCGCAGGGGCAAAAGCGGCAGCAATATCGGATGTTTTACTGAAAGGTGGGACATAGGCCATCTTTATCGGACAGACAAAAAAATAAGGTTGGGGCAGAGCGGCTATTTTCAAGCCGCCCGTCTCATGAGGCAATGGTATCAGAAAATGAAGCCAATGCGCTCAAAAGCGCCAACGGCAAAAGTTATAATGCTTTTCGCAAATAAAGCGACTATCAGGCGCAGTTATTCTTTCGTACAGACTATAATCCACTAGTCATTCCCGCGAAGGCGGGAATCCAGTACGGCGCTTAAAGTTGCGATAGGTTTCCAGAACAGGAACGACATTCCCATGCCGCAAGAGGAGCTGCATTCCCGCCTTTCGTCATACTGAACATCAGTCACAAATTTTGATGCAGTACTGGATTCCCGCCTTCGCGGGAATGACTAGTGATTGGAAGTTGGCGCAAGGCTCTCACTCTCCTGAACGCTCAGGGGAAAGTATAATTATTAACGGAAAGCACTATAATGCCGACGGGCGTATCCTATCCAAACCAAAAAAGAGGGTACGGACACAGCAGATAGAAACCAACTATTACCGCCAACACCAACACAATCAGACCAAGCAACACAAGCAACAGTGTGTTGATAATATTTGGCAGTTTCATCAAGCGTTGTTGAGACACTGTCTTTCGCATCAACAAGACTGACAAACTGAACATGCTTGCCAACAGAAAGAATATGAGCAGCAACACGCTGAATCGCTCGAATGTTGTGAAAAAAGGAGTGAAAAAAGGGATGCGTGAAACGGTCGTGACGAACTCCGCGAACCAGAGAGGTGGCGGGCACAGCAGCTCGGCGACGACAATTATTGCCGTTGATACCGGCACAACCAGCACCACCAACGGTGTGATGACAATATTTGGCAGTTTCATCAGGCGCTGTTGTAACGCTGTCTTTCGCATCAACACGACTGGCAAACTGAGCAGGCTTGCAAACAGAAAGAACATGAGAAATCCACCGGTTCGATCAAGTATGGAGCAAAAAACGCATTGTGAGAGGATCATGATGGACATCGCGATCACTAGCCAACCCAAGATTTCGGCGATCAGCCACGCGCCGCTCGAAGCAGGCTCTTTCGGTTTACCAAGAAATCGAAAAAGCAGGCAACCGCCACTGATCAGCAACAGCAACAGTACAACGAACAACGAAAGATTAGGCGTAACAGTTTGTCCCAACACGTGGAACAGCGCATAAATGAACGGACACAACACCAACCCCAACACGAGGGCTGCAAGCGCGGTCGCAGGGAGAGAGGAGCGATTTTTACTTCGCAGGGATGTCATGATAGATTTTCTCCACGATGCTTCGGGTGACAAGCGGCGCGTAACCGTGCTGGTGTTGCAGTTGCTACCAAGCCGTAATGCCGACGGGCGTATCCTATCCAAACCAAAAAAGAGGGTACGGACACAGCAGATAGAAGCCAACTATTACCGCCAACACCAACACAATCAGACCAAGCAACACAAGCAACAGTGTGTTGATAATATTTGGCAGTTTCATCAAGCGTTGTTGAGACACTGTCTTTCGCATCAACAAGACTGACAAACTGAACATGCTTGCCAACAGAAAGAATATGAGCAGCAACACGCTGAATCGCTCGAATGTGGTGAAAAAAGGAGTGAAAAAAGGGATGCGTGAAACGGTCGTGACGAACTCCGCGAACCAGAGAGGTGGCGGGCACAGCAGCTCGGCGACGACAACTATTGCCGTTGACACCGGCACAACCAGCACCACCAACGGTGTGATGACAATATTTGGCAGTTTCATCAGGCGCTGTTGTAACGCTGTCTTTCGCATTAACACGACTGGCAAACTGAGCAGGCTTGCAAACAAAAAGAAGATGAAAAACGTGGCGATTTGGTCGAATGTGGTAGCTCTAAAAGGGATAGGGATGTTTGTTGCAAAGATCGTGGTGAACACCGCGATCACGAACCAGCTCAAGATTTCGGCAAGCAGCCCGCCCGAAGCAGGCTCTTTCGGTTTACCAAGAAATCGAAAGAGTAGGTAACCGCTGCTGATCAGCATCAGCAGCAGTCCAACGAACCAAAACGCAGGCTCACGAAATAGGAATAGTAGAGGTACGTTGATCGCCACATAGACAGACGGACACAACACCAGTCCCAGCACGAGGGCAGAAAGCGCGGTCGCAGGAAAAGAGGAGCGATTTTCACTTCGCAAGGATGTCATGGTAGCTTTTCTCCACTATGCTTCGAGTGACAAGCGGCGCGTAACCGTGCTGGTGCTGGAGTTGCCACCACGCAGTAATGCCGATGGGCGCAGCAATAATGGCGATGTTTGAACTAAGCCTAGAATCAGACTCAGCACCATATTTTCTGAGATCCTCATCGTCCAAACCAAATACGTCGTAGAAGATGTACTTCAGCCTGATGGAGTAGCGATTGGCAGCCTGGTCGTGGTGATAGTGCGTAGCAACAACATAGACATGCTGTACGCCGTTGATCATGAGAGCCAAGCCATTACCCCAATCTTGATCACGCCGTTCCTTGGCACCCAAATTGAATGCAGGTGTGCCCAGGTCGGTGGGCGTCAGGATGTTACGGATATCCCATTTCGCGTTCTTGAGCGCCTGATGAATGCGCCGTGTCGGGTTAACGCCCCCTGTACGGTTTGGAGCGTTCAGCGCAAGCCTGCAAAAGCCTTGGGCGTTGGGATGATTTGCCACGGCTGCATTCAACGCATGGTCGTCAAAATAGGTAACTCCTCCCCTTTTTGCCAGGAAAGCGTTGAAAAGTCGAGTCGCCATACCGCTCTTGTCGCCAGCGGCGAAAATATTCAACAATCTACGCATTTTGGGTATCAGTGTCTCTGGGGAGTCCCCGACGCTCTGCTGTCCCGGCGCGGGGCGATTGTAGCCGAAGGTGATATCCTGCCCGTATCGAGGCGGGGCAACACCGGGCAGATTCACCGGGTCGGGAAACGAGGCAACCTGCGGCAGGGTATGTGTCGCGATCGCAACCACCTGGGGGCGCACCAGTTTGAGCGGCTGCAACAATTTCAATTTTGCCCGGCGTATTTTTTCCGGGCTGACATGGTGCATTTTTGCTTGGCGGGCATTGGTCATGTGTGGGTTCCATCCTATGTGCAAGTATATGCTGGTATTTTACTCCATTTCATTAGCCTGCCGCACTCCAAAAATAGGTTTAACCCTTCAATTCCCGCCGGAGACTTTCGGCTTGTCCGCGTAAATCAACAAGGGGGGGGCGTCGGTGGTTATATTTTTCTCATCCACCACCACCGTTTCAACATTTTCCATGCCGGGGAGATCAAACATGGTATCGAGCAACACATCTTCAAGAATGGAGCGCAGGCCGCGCGCGCCGGTCTTTCGCTCCGTCGCCTTCTTCGCAATGGCGGTCAAGGCTGCCGGACGCATCTCCAGCGCCACGCCTTCCAGAGCAAACAGTTTTTGATATTGCTTGACCAGAGCGTTCCTGGGGGCGGAGAGAATTTCCACCAGCGCGTCTTCTTCCAGATCATCCAGGGTGGCGACAACCGGCAGACGCCCTATCAATTCAGGAATCAGGCCAAAGCGGATCAAGTCATCCGGCTCCACGTCACGCATGATGTCGCCCACGCCTTTACGTTCTTCCTTGCTTTGCACCAGCGCGTTAAAGCCGATGCCGCCTTTTTCGGAACGTTCCTTGATGATTTTTTCCAGGCCGTCAAAGGCTCCGCCGCAAATGAACAGAATGTTGGTCGTGTCAATCTGGAGAAAATCCTGATTGGGATGCTTGCGCCCGCCCTGCGGCGGCACGGAAGCAATCGTGCCCTCTATCAGCTTCAACAACGCCTGTTGCACGCCCTCGCCGGAAACGTCGCGGGTAATCGAAGGGTTTTCCGAACGGCGCGAAATTTTGTCAATCTCGTCAATATAGACAATGCCCTGCTCCGCCTTGGCGACGTTGTACTCGCACTTTTGCAGGAGCTTCTGGATGATGTTCTCCACATCTTCGCCGACATAACCCGCTTCGGTAAGCGTGGTGGCATCCGCCAGAACGAACGGAACATTCAATTTACGCGCCAGCGTTTGCGCGAGCAAGGTCTTGCCGGAGCCGGTGGGGCCGATCAGAAGGATGTTGCTCTTGGAGAGTTCCACATCGTCATAGTCCCCGGCTCCCTGGACGCGCAGGCGTTTGTAATGGTTATAGAGCGCCACCGCAAGAATGCGCTTGGCCTCTTCCTGACCAATGACATAATCGTCGAGGTGAGCGGCGATTTCGCGCGGGGTCGGCAATTCGTCCGCCTGGGGCTGAATATCCCCCGGCGCGTCGTCGCGCACAATGTCATTGCAAAGGGCGATGCACTCGTCGCAGATGAACATGGGAGGAGGCCCGGAAATGAGCTTTTTCACCTCATGCTGGCTCTTGCTGCAAAACGAGCAATACAAGAGCTTTTCCTTGCCGCCGTCTTTCTTGTCCGCCATGTCAGTTTCTCCGCTGAAAGTTGGTGGTTATTGCGCCTCTGAACGCCGCGCGAGCACCTGATCAATCAGGCCATACTCCGCCGCTTCGGCAGCGGACAGAAAATTATCCCGATCGGTATCTTTTTCGATACGCTCGATTGGTTGACCAGTATGCTCGGCCATAATGCGATTCAGCTTCTCGCGGATAGAGAGAATTTCCCTGGCGTGAATGGCAATATCGGAAGCCTGGCCGCGAAAGCCGCCCAGCGGCTGATGGATCATCATCCGCGAATTGGGTAGCGCAAAGCGTTTGCCCTTTGCGCCCGCGCATAGCAGAAACGCCCCCATTGAAGCGGCCTGCCCCATGCAAAGCGTTGAGACATCCGGCTTGACGAACTGCATGGTGTCGTAAATGGACAAACCTGCCGTCACCGACCCGCCCGGCGAATTGATGTAGAGGGCAATATCCTTGTCGGGGTTTTCCGCTTCCAGAAACAGAAGCTGCGCCACGACCAGATTGGCCGTCTCGTCCGTCACTGTTCCTACCAGAAATACCACCCGCTCTTTCAGCAATCGGGAATAAATGTCATAGGCGCGCTCGCCGCGCCCGCTCTGCTCCACCACCATAGGCACCAGGCCCAGCGCATGTGGTAATGAATCCGGCAGATCAGGAAAATCGTTATGCGTCATGCTGTTCTTCTCATAGAGTGGGTTATTAAAAGTCAGGGAGAACGCCTTGCTACCCTCTCCCGCTTGCGGGAGAGGGTATGCGTTTGCGGCATTTCAGGCATTATCTCTTGTATTTTCATGCTCCTGTCAGTCTCTTTATCCAATGACCATAAATGCAAAATCAGGCGGCGGGCTGATTCATCAGCGCATCAAAGGCAATGGGCTGTTCCGTGACATTGACAAGGGAGAGCGCCCACGCCACCACGTTTTGTTCTACCGCCAGCGTCTCCGCGTCCGACAGCCGACTCGGATCGGCGTAATACCATTTCACCACTTCCTCCGGTTTTTCGTAGGTCTCCGCCGCTTCTTCGACCAGGGCGCGAACCTGCTCCTTGCTTGCGTGGAGTTTTTCCCGCTTCACGATCTCCGCGAAAATGAGACCCAACGCCACCCGGCGTTTGGCCTTTTCCGTAAACCATGAAAGCTGCGCCGGATAATCCTTGGATTTGATGCCGCGCGCTTCCATGTCTTCCTCTGCCGCCTGCATCATCCTGCCCGCTTCCTGCTCGACCAATGTATTGGGCACGGAAATGGGATTGGCGGCGAGGAGCGCGTCCATCACCTGCGTCTGAACGCGGGCTTCAAGACGTTTTTTGACCTCGCGTTTCAGATTGCCTTCGACTTCGGCGCGCATCCTGGCAATGTCTCCGTCTTGAACGCCCAGCTCGCGCGCAAAATCCGCATTCACTTCCGGCAGGGAAGGAGCCATTACTTGCTTTACCTTCACTTCAAAGCGCACTGCCTGCCCTGCCAAATCCTTTGCGAAGTAATCGGCGGGGAAAGTAATGTCGAACGCCTTTTCCTCACCGGCGTTCATGCCTTCCACCGCTTCTTCAAACGCGGACAGCATCATCCCCCGTCCAAGGACGAACGGATAATCATTAGCCTCGCCGCCCTGAAATGGTTTGTCGTCCTTTTTGCCCAGAAAATCAATGACTACCCGGTCTTCCTTTGCCGCCGGACGATCTGCGGCGGCATAGCGAACCCTCTGCTTGCGGAAAATTTCAATCGCTTGATCAACCTCGGCGTCCCCGATTTCCAGGGTATGCCGCTCGATTTTCACGCCCGACAAATCGCCTGGCGTAAATTCAGGATAAACCTCGAATATGGCGGAAAAGACCAGTTCGTTCTCGCTGCTTGCCGGAGTCTTTTCTTCGATGCGGGGAAAGCCCGCGACATTGAGATTCTGCGCGGTGACGAGCTTGTGGAAGACTTCCCGCAATGTCTCGGATAGCGCGTCATGCCGCGCTCTTTCGCCAAACTGCTGCCGCAACATGGAGAGAGGAACCTTGCCGGGACGAAAGCCGGGAATCTTCGCGTTCTTCCCCATGCGCTTGATACGCTCGTCGGTAGCGCGCGCGAGTTCGACGCGGTCAACGACAAGCTCCAGATTGCGTTCCAGAGGGTTAGCGGTTGAAGCGGTGTTTTCCATGAAAAGTCCTTAGAACAAACGCCGTTCGTTGCGCGACAGCGCAGTATGGCAAACGGCGTCAAAAGGGCGAATTATAACAAACCTATGGGGATGTTACAGGCTGGTGTGAGCGTCCCCACATAGCAGCGGTTGTTCAAATGGCACAAACCGCAACGACTGCCTTTGGCTAAGCCGCGTTTATGGGAGAGGGGAGAAACATTACGGCAAATCGCTCTCCGCCCTCTCTCTGGCCGGAATCTTGCCCAGGCGAGCGTTCAACGAAGCGGGCTGGCCGCTAAAAAGCATGGCGTAGTAGACGGTGTTGCTCATGACTTTTTTGACGTAATCCCTGGTTTCGTCAAAGGGAATGGTCTCGATGTAGATTGTGGCGTCAAGCGGGGCTTCCGCGCGCCAGCGTTGCGCGCGCGAAGGGCCGGCGTTGTATGCGGCGGAAGCAAGCACCGGATGGTCGGAAAGGTCGCTCAAAACCATCCGCATGTAGCTGGTTCCGAGAAGCAGGTTGGTCTCCAGGTCATTGACATGGGCGTGGTTGTAGTCTTTCAGGCCGATTTTCTTTGCGACCCAGCGGGCGGTGGCAGGCATCAACTGCATGAGGCCGGATGCGCCCGCCGAGGATTTGGCCTGAATGATGAAACGGCTTTCCTGGCGCATAAGTCCGAATACCCAGGCATCGTCAACGTCCTGGGCGCGGGCGGCGGCGCGTACCTGAGCGTCAAAGGGAGCAAGGAAGCGCAACGTGTAGTCATGCTGATATTGCGTGCGGTTGGCGGTATTGATGGCGCGGTCGTAAATATGGTTTTCAAGCGCCAGGGTAGCGGCGGCAAGGAGTTGCCGGTCATCCATGTCCCGAATCGCCCAATTCCATTCCCGGACTGCTTCCAGACGAAAATCAAGCCGAAACAGAGCTAACGAGCGCTGAAGACCGGGATTGGCGCTGGCGGCGGCATATTCGGCGGAAGTGACGGGCGGAGCAAGAGCGGGGATCTGGATTGAACGCCCCAACTCCTCATCCGCCAGATTGCTGTAGAAATGCGACTCGCCGCGCACTTGCCGGAATTTGTCATAGGCATCGTTAAAGCGGCCTTCCGCCTTGTCGGCGCGGGCAAGCCAGTAAATCCAGGTCGGATCGTTCCTATGTTCTTCCGGCATATTCTCAATGGCTAAGCGTACCTGCGCCCAATTCTGCCGTCTCAACGCAGCGCGTACCCGCCATTCCCGCGCATCGGGCGAGAGCGTGGCCTGACTGCTCTTGCCAAACCAGTTCAGGGCTTCAGGCCGATGCCGACGCGCCCCGACGAGGGCTATTTGCCCCCAGCACCAGGCGGCGGCCTCTGCGCCGATGTTTTTCTGCCAGCGTTCCAGTTGGGTGACGGCAAGGTCAAGATTGTTGTTTGCCAGTCGGGAGATAGCCAGCGCGACGATTTCTTTCTGGGTGCGGGTAGTAACCGCTTCCGGCTTTTGCCGGTTGAGCCAGACGAGCGGCTTTTCCCATAACTCGGCAAACTGTTTGGCGTCAGGCTGCTCCTTCTTCGGCAGGGCGTTCAGAGTCTGCCGCGCGGCTTTCTGTTTGGCTCGCTCGGTCATGATACGCGCCCGCTGCCAGTACTGGTCGTCCGGTAGATATTCGCCCAGATGGAAAAAGAGAGCCTGGCAGCCTTCCGGCACATCCACAATGGCAAGCCACGGCTTTTGCGCTTCCAGAAACAGGACTGCTTCATTGGCCTTTTGGCGGCGCAGACGTAACTGAAGGTCAATGCAGGTAGCTTCCTGATCCGGGGATTGCAGGCGGGCAAAGAGGCGTTCCGCTTCCGTCCGGCGGTTGCCCCTGGCCAATTCTTTCAGCCAGTCGGTAATCAGGCGTTCCGCAAGATAGCTGTTTTTCTCCCGCGCCAAAAAGGCTTTGATGCCTGACTCGTCCGACTTTGCCAACCTTTGCCGCAGCAGGTAATAATCGGCGTAAGGAGTAAGGACATGCTCTGTGAGAGCCAGTTCATTGCGCAGACTTTCCAATCTGGCGCGGTTGCCGGTGCGAAATGCCTCTCGCGCCGCGATAAACAGCTGATCGCCTACCGCGGTTTCGGTTGCGGCAAGCTCAAGCGCGACGGGAGAAACGGGCGCGGCATGAGCGGGCGCGGCATGAGCGGCGGCGGCAAAACCAATAACGGCGCAGACAATGGCGGGCAAGAAAAACGGCTTCATATAAACTGGACGAAAGGCAGGAAATAACGCAGCATAGCATGAAGATTGAGCTTTCGGTGGGCATTGCCATGCGTATTGAAACCAGAAAACGTTGTCTTTTGGCGCGTGAGACACTTGCCGGGGATGAAGTCGCCCGCCGCTCGGCGTTCTTGACGGAACATCTGCTGCGGGCGTTTCCGCGCCCGCCGGGGGAGCGCGTCGCTTTTTACTGGCCGATGCGAAACGAGCCGGATGTTAGGCAGGCTATCCATGTCTGGCTGAAGATGGGGGTGACGGCGGCCTTGCCGGTTGTGCGCGGACAATCGCTTGTTTTTCGCGTATGGCAGCCGGACTCAATGCTTCTGCCGGACGCAAAAGGCGTTCCCGCGCCGCGTGACGACGCGCCGGAAGTCATACCGGATGCGCTCTTGATACCGCTAAATGCTTTTGATGCGCTAGGATTCCGCCTGGGGTACGGCGGCGGATTTTTTGATCGCGCCCTGGCCGCCATGACCGCAAAAGCCGCCCGACCGCTTGCTATCGGTATCGGCTTTGAGCTTGGTCGGGTGGATGATGTGGAGCCACAACCGCACGATCAGCCGATGGACTGGCTGATTACGGAAGCGGGGTTCTGGCGGGTAGCCTAAGCGTCAACTTCCGCCTAACGCCTTGCGGTTGCGCGCCTGGCATTCGGCCTGATAAACCAGACGCATCATGTGGGTTCCTTTGCCCCGAAACATACGTTTGGCGGTTTTGGACAGACAGCGGCGTTCTATGGAAGAACGGCGGGTACGGGTAATCGCCATGATTTCATTCTCCGAAAAATGGGGTGAGGCGAAGCCAAACCCCAAAAGCGCCAGATTCTAGGCGGACTGGGCGTTTTCGTCAATATCCGGCTGGCGGATCGTATGCCGTGTTAGCCGGATAAAAAAATAAATTCGATTTTTTACAAATTTTTCTAAAGTTTTTTTTTGTGCTGCCGTAAAAGGGTACGAGCAGGCGAAAATGGCATGAACGCCTGACAGTTTTTTTTAATACCTTTCATGAAGGAGAACGAAATGCCACAAATTATTAACACCAATGTCCAGTCACTGAACTCGCAACGCGCTCTGGACGCTTCCCAAACCGCGCTGTTTACCGCGCTGCAACGTTTGTCTTCCGGTCTTCGGGTCAACAGCTCCAAGGACGATGCCGCTGGTCTTGCGGTAGCGGAAAAGATGAACGCCCAGGCGCGCGGCATGTCGGTCGCCATTCGGAACGCCAACGACGGCATTTCTCTGGCGCAAACCGCCGAGGCCGGAATGAACGTCGTCTCCTCGCACTTGCAGCGGATGCGCGAACTTGCGGTGCAGTCGGCTTCCGGTCAGTACGACGCGGATAACCGCTCCGCGCTGGATACCGAATTCCAGCAACTGGCCAGCGAAATCAACCGGGTAATCAGCGCCACCAACTTCAATGGGCAGCAGCTTCTGGACGGCACTTACTCTGGCGGAATCAACTTCCAGGTCGGCGCGACAACCACGGCGGAATCGCAGATTGCAATTTCAATTGCCCAGGTATCCGTAAGCGCAGGCGCCATCACAGGATCTACCGGAGATGCCGCGCTTTCCGCGATTTCGGCGCTGGATCAGACGATTGACCAAATCAACAACAACCGCGCGTCCTTGGGAGCGATTCAAAACCGTTTTGAAGGCGTACTCACCCAGCTTGCAGCCGCGCGTGAAAACGCCGTCGCTGCCAGAAGCCGGATCATGGACGCCGACTACGCTGCGGAAACGGCCAACCTTGCCCGTGCGCAGATTCTGCAGCAGGCCGGTGTTGCGATGGTGGCGCAGGCCAACGCCTTGCCACAGAACGTGCTCTCGCTATTGCGATGAGCCTATGAACGGTCGTTCATCCTGAAAAAAGCGCGGCGGGCGAAAACCCTGCCGCGCCTTCAGGCACATCTAGGCATTGCCCTGAACGAAAGGACTTTTGTTCAGGACAATCCCCGGAACCGCCGGATTCGGCGAATTTATGGAGATTGGATGAAAAGGGGCTTGATAGTCCCACGAACCAAAGGAGAAGATCATGGAAATCACCGGCATTGGAGGAGCAACTCCCGTTGCTCCTGTTCCGCAAAGCCCGCAGCAGGGCCGGGCGCCAGTCGCGCCGGTCAGCCGGGAAACCATGGCTGACAACGCAGGCGTCAGCAAAGGCGCGGCAGACGGCGCCAGACAGGCTCCGCCGGTCAATGCGCCGGTCGTGGGCAAGGAAGAAGCAGGCGCGTCCGGTTGGCGTCAACCGGGCGTGGAGGCGGAGAGCGTCGTAAGCAGCCAGGCGCGGCGCGGACAAGCCGCCTCGCAACCGGGCGCGGCAACGGAAAACCGTACCATGAGTCCGGCAGAAGAAGCGGAGAAGGCAAAACAAGAAATGGCAGAGCTGCGAAGCAGCGTGGAATCCCTGAACCAGTTCGTCATGCCCTACAACAATTCGCTGAACTTCTCGATAGACCAGGATACCGGTCGCCTCATCGTCAAGGTTGTTGATAACGAAACGCAGGAAGTCATCAAGCAAATACCTTCCGAGGAAGCCGTAAAACTCGCGCGTTCCCTGGAACAGTTGCAAGGCTTGCTTGTCCGGCAAAAGGCATGATTCCTGCTGACACATACACATTTGAACTTACAAGGAGAAAACCATGGCTAACATATCCGCACTTGGCGTAGGAGCCGGCATGGATCTGGGAGGGTTACTGGACAGCCTGATGGCGCTTGAAAGAAGGCCAATGGCGCTCCTGCAAAACCAGGTATCCTCCCATAACTCTACAATTTCCGCCCTTGGCTTGTTGAGCAGCAGACTGTCCGGCTTGCGAACGGCGGCGCAAAATCTGGTGCCATCCGCCCTGCAAACGCCGATGGAAAAATTTGCCACCTACAAAGGCAGCCTTGGCGATGAAAAAGCAGGCTCCGTGACGGTGGGCGAAGGCGCAGTAGCGGGAAATTACAAACTGGAGATTGAAAGCCTCGCCAAAGGCCAGAAGACCATAGCTTCCAGTGTGAATGCCGCTGGCGGTACGCTCTCGTTCAACTTCACGAATTCTGATAACAATTTCTCGATTGATGTCGCGGCAAACACGAGCATGGCAGACGTTGCCAAGGCCATCAACGCGAAAAACGGGAATGTCAGCGCGACAATGGTCGGCGACCAGATGATCCTTACCGGCAAGGAAGGCGCGAGCAACGCATTCACCGTAGGCGGCGGAGTTCTGAATGTGGCCTCGATAAACAATCAGGAAGCATCAAGCGCGGTAATCAGAATTGATGGCATTGAAGTCTCCAGTGACAGCAACAAGATCAGCGACGCGCTCGCAGGCGTGACCATTGATCTTGCCGCCAACGCAAGCAATGGGATGACGACTACCCTCTCCATCACCAAGAACAGCGATGAGAAGCTGCAAGCGTCCCTGGAGGCTTTCGTCAAGGCGTTCAATGATGCCGTAGGCACCATGAAAACGCTTGGCTCCTACGATAAAGAAACCCAGTTGGCAGGACCGTTGCAGGGCAAAAGCATTCTGCGCGATGCCGAGTCAATGCTCTCCAAACTGGTTTTTGATACCAAGTCCAGTGATGGCAACCTTTCCCTTTCCGCCCTCGGCATTTCTTTCGGCAAGAGCGCGGACGGAACGCTCTCGCTGGATGTCGACAAGCTGAAGGCTGCAATAGCCGCCAACCCCGAAGGAGTCGCCAAATTCGCATCCGAAATCGGCAAGAAGTTTGACGAAACTCTGGATCAGGTGGTCGGCACGGGAGGGCGTATTGATTCGAGCAGGGACAGCATCAACTCAAGCATCAGGATGCTGGAAAAACAGGCCGAAGCGATGGAAAAACGAATGGAGTTGGTCGAGGCTCGTTATCGCGCCCAATTTACCGCGCTGGATACTCTGGTCGCCAAGATGAACTCCACCAGCAGTTGGCTGGCGCAAACGCTGGCGGGCATGGCGCCAAGCAATACTTCCTGACCGGACGCAATTCCTGACCAAACGCGAAAAAGCGGGCATTACGCCCGCTTTTTTTGCCGGTTAGACATGCCTGATCGAATCGCCGTATTGGGCAACCAGAGGATCAACCGTCAACAGCGTAATCCCTTCGCTCAAGGATTGCGCTACCAGGAGGCGATCGAACGGATCCTTGTGCAGCGGCGGCAACCCGGTCACAGCGACCGAATGGATGCCTGTCACCGGCAATTCAATGTAGCCGTTGTCAATCAGGGAGCGCCGGATGATACGCGCGTCCGCCCGAAAATCCTCGCGCCCAAGTCCTTGCTTTACGGCGATTTCCCACAGGCTGGCGGCGCTGAACAGTAATTCGTTCCCGGTATCCTCAATCAACGCCCGCGCAGGACGAGGCAAATTGTGAGGCTCGCCCAAAGCCCATAACAAGAGGCGGGTATCAAGAAGCAGCTTCATGAGGCAAGCCCAAAAAACTGCCCGATTTCCGAGCCGCCCATCCGATCAAAATCGTCCGGCACGGAAATTTCTCCGGCAAGACACCCCAGACGCCGCGCCTGACTTTCAAGAGGCGCATCCAGAGGGACGACTTTAACCAGAGGTTTTGCCGCCTTGGCGATAATAAAGGGTTCGCCGTCAATAACCTGCTGGACAAGCCGGGAGAGATGCGTCTTGGCTTCGTGGATATTGATAATTTTCATGGTTCGCTCCCGATAGACTAAGTTCCGCTAGACTGGTTCAGTTATTCGGTTTTGTCAAGTCGCTGTATGGGGTCACGCCTTTGGCGCTGCGGGTGGTTGTTGAGGAGGCATTGTATAGCCATTCCCGTAAATAATAGGGAGCGTGTTGCGCCGGGAGTTTGTCGGATATATAACGCCCTGAACGAAACTGTGCTTGGCGCGTGTTCACATTCTGTTACATTTATTCACGATTCCTAACACTCATTCAAGCCGCCGGTCTCTATACTTGCCCTCGTCTTTTACATAAGGAGCGCATCATGAAACCCATTAAATACGCGCTGGTCGGCGTTCTTGCGCTGATAACGGCGCTTTGGTCGCTGTCTGATACCATGTTTCCCGAACAGATAACCTGGTTTGCCTTGCGTAAGCCCATAGTGCAGTATTCCGGCATCATTGCCATTGTTGCGATGAGTCTGGCGATGATTTTGGCGACGCGCCCCGTCTGGCTGGAAAAGCCTTTGGACGGGTTGGACAAGATGTATCGCCTGCATAAGTGGCTTGGCATCACGGCTCTCTCAAGCGCGGTCGTTCATTGGTGGTTTGCCAAGGGCACGAAATGGATGGTGGGTTGGGGATGGCTGGCGCGCCCGGAGCGCGGCAAGCGCCCGGAAATTGATCCCGCTACCCTTGAAGGCTGGCTGATTACCCAGCGCCACCATGCGGAAATAATCGGCGAGTGGGCATTTTACGTCGCTGCGATTTTGCTCGTGCTGGCTCTCATCAAATGGTTTCCATATCATTGGTTTGCCAAGACGCATAAATGGCTGGCAGCCCTTTTCCTGGGTTTCGTCTTTCACAGTTTCGTGCTGATGAATTTCTCGTACTGGACAGAGCCTGTCGGGATTGTGGTTGCGCTTTGCCTGATTGCGGGCACGGTTTCCGCCGTCCTCGTCCTGCTGGGCAAAGTCGGCAAGCAGCGAAAAGTCGCGGGCAAGGTCGCCGCGCTCAAACATTACCCGGAGGCGGCGACGCTGGAAGTTACCATCGAGCTTGAATCCGGCTGGCGGGGACACGCAGCGGGACAGTTTGCCTTCGTCACCTTTGCCGACAAGCCGCATCCTTTCACCATTGCCTCGGCCTGGGACAAGGAAAAAGGCAGCCGGTTGGTGTTTCTCATCAAGGCGTTGGGAGACTATACCGAAGCCTTGCCCAGGACGTTACAGATCGGACAGTCGGCAGTTGTGGAGGGGCCTTACGGACGCTTTACCTTCGATGGCAGCCGGGCGCGGCAAATCTGGGTGGGAGCGGGTTGCGGCGTTACCCCTTTCCTCGCCAAGCTAGAGGCGTTGGCAAAAGAACGCGGGACAACCGCAGACGTTTCTGACCAGCCCATTGATCTGTTTCACCCCGTTGCCGTGTGTCCGCCCGATATGGAGCAAAAACTCAAGGAAGCCGCAGAGGCGGCGGGCGTTCGCCTGCATCTTATTGTCAGCCCGCGCGACGGTTTTTTGACCGGGGAGCGAATCAGATCACTGGTTCCCGATTGGAAAAATGCCAGCCTCTGGTTCTGCGGCCCCGCAGCCTTCGGACAGACACTGCGCGCCGATTTCGCCGCGCAAGGCGTGTCTCTAAGCAATTTCCATCAGGAACTCTTTGAAATGCGTTAGGAATGGCGGCGCTGTCCTAACAAATTCTCGGCAACGGGTCGCCGGACAGCCAATCCAAAATCAGGCGGCCTCCAAGGCGGGTTCGCAACTCTACCAGAGGGCGCGTATCGGAAACAATCCCTATAGTTCCGATACGCGCCGCGTTTTTCCCTAACGGATGCGCGCGCATAACAGCCAGCGCGGCATCCGCCGCAGCTTCCGGGCAAACTACAACCAGTTTGCCCTCATTGGCAAGATAGAAGGGATCAATCCCCAGAAATTCGCAGGCGGCTGCGACTTCGGGCAAAACCGGAATAGCGGCTTCTTCCAGCAACATTCCGACTCCGGACTGAAAGGTAATCTCATTGACAGTAGCGCCCAGGCCGCCGCGCGTAGGATCGCGCAGCGCATGAATCTCTATTCCGGCGGCAAAAAGTCTGGCGATAAGGTCATGAAGAGGAGCGGCGTCGGAAACCACGGAAGAGACAAACCCCATTCCCGCCTCAAGACCATTCATGTCGGCGCGCGCGCTCATGATCGCCATGCCGTGATCGCCCATAGTGCCGGAAACAAGGACAGCATCATTCGGCTTTGCGCCCGCCCCGGTGGGCGCGATTCCTTCCGGCAATGCTCCTGCCCCGGTCGTAATGATAAATATGCCGTCGCCCTTGCCTTTTTCCACAACCTTGGTGTCGCCGGTAACGATGGCGACATTCGCTTCCCGCGCCGCCTTCGCCATGCTCGCCGCAATCCGGTCAAGGTCGGCAAGCGGGAAACCCTCCTCCAGAATGAATGCGGCTGCAAGCCAGAGCGGACGCGCCCCCATGACCGCAACGTCATTGACCGTGCCGAAAACAGACAACATGCCGATGTCCCCGCCGGGGAAAAAAATAGGCGAGACCACATGCGCGTCGGTCGCCATAACCAGACGCTCGTTCAAACCAAGGGACGGCAATACCGCGCCGTCATCTCCGGTTCCGATCATTTGAAAATGGCGGGCGAAAATTTCCTCGATCAGTTGCGCCATCGCCTTGCCGCCCGCGCCGTGGATTAGCTCGACCCGACCCGCCGCCTTGTCCAGCGGCCTCACGCCAGAAAGACGGACATGCGCGTTCATGTCTCAACTTTTTCGATAAAGGCGGCGATATGCTCAATGACCATATCGCCATAGCTCAAATGCGGAAAATGACCGCAGTTCTCCACAACGACCAATTCAGTATGCGGGGCGTATCGCTTAACTCCTTCGATTTGTTCCAGCGTCGCGTATTCATCCTCGCGTCCCTGAATCGCCAGAATCGGGCAGGCGATTTGCTCCAGTTCCGCCGCGATGTTCCAGTCCCGCCGCCCCGGATCCGTCCAGACTTTGTGCCATCCGTAAAAAACGGAATCCGAATCCTGGTGATAACGCGCAAGTTTGCCGCGAAACTCGCTTGTTTCATAAGCGTGCCGCGCCTCTTCAATACCGGCAAGGCAAATATCCTCGACAAAATAATGGGGCGCGATGACGACAATGCCGGCGAGCGCCGCAACCTTTCTTGCCGCAGCCAAAAGGGCGATAGTGCCGCCGTCGCTGTGTCCTATCAGCCAGGGACGCTCGATATTCAGCGCGTCCAGAAAGGCGGGCAGGGTATCCGAGGCTTCATGCTCAAGATAATCGGGCAAAAGCGGCTCATCATGCGGACGAGGCGTTGACGCGCCGTAGCCGTAACGGGAATAGGCAACGCCGCGCCGCATGAGACGCTCGCACAGGCTTTGCGGAAAATTCCGCCAAAGGGCTATCGAACCCAATCCTTCATGCAGAAAAACAAGCGGGGCGGCAACCCTCTCCCTCTCCCTCGCCCCCTCTCCCGCAAGCGGGAGAGGGGATTCGCACCCTTTCCCGCTTGCGGGAGAGGTGACATCAAATGTACTCACTTGAACCGAAGCCGCTCTATCAGGCGTAAACCAGAGGTATTCCAGTTCCTGTCTTTTACGCGAAGTGGTAATAGAAATAGTCATGATGATTGACCAGAACAATCAGCCCGGCGGCGTAATTCCGGCGGCGTAATCCTTGAAGCGGAGCAGAGCGTCCGCCATGTCTTTCGGACTAAGTAGAGTTGGTTCACCAATCTGGCAGGCCAGCGCGTAATGTTGGCAGAGCGTTTCCAGTTCCTGCCCGACCAGAAGCGCAGCCGCCGGATCATGAGCGCATACGACCATGCCGTGATTGGCGAGCAGGCAGGCTGTGCGATCTCGCATGGCTTCCCCCGCATATTCAGAAAGCGTTTGACTGCCGAAAGGCGCATAGGGAGCGCAGCGCACCGTATCGCCGCCGAAACGGGCAATCATGTAATGAAAGGGCGGAATATCGCGGTTAAGGCAGGCAAGCGCGGTGGCATACGGAGAATGCGCGTGAAGTACCGCGCCGACATCAGGCTTTGCGTAGAGGCCACGGTGAAGCCGCCATTCCGACGAGGGTTTTCGCCCTTCTGAATCCCATTCTCCGGCGAGCGAAACCCAGGGAATATCATCTGAAGTCAACCCTTCGTAAGCCATGCCGCTCGGCGTGATGTAAAACCCCGACGCTCCGTCCTTATCCATGCGGCAACTCAAATTGCCGCTCACCCCCGGCATAAGCCCGGAAGCGACGGCGGACAGGGCAACCCTTATGAGTTCGGCGCGTAAATCAGACATGGGTATTTTTTTCGGGGAAAAGCTCCGCCAACGCGGCGGCATTGGGGGCGCAAACGCCGCGCTCGGTTATGATAGCGGTTATAAATTCCGCCGGGGTAATGTCAAAGGCCGGATTATAGATTGCGGTAGCGTCAAAGGCGTGTTGCAGCTTTCCGTAGTTGCCGTTCTTGTCCTGACCGCAGACGTAGCGCATTTCATCGTCATTGCGGATTTCAAGCGGAATGTCCTTGCCTGTTCTGGCGGTAAAGTCAAATGTGCCGCCGGGAGCAGCGACATAGAATTTTGTGCCGCAATGCCGCGCCGCAATAGCTTTCAGACTTGTTCCTATCTTGTTGGCGACATCGCCGTTGGCGGCGATTCGGTCTGCGCCGACGATTATCGCGTCTATCCGCCCTTCAAGGAGCAAAAGACCCGCGGCATTGTCGGCAATCAGGGTATGCGGCGCTCCCGCTTCAAGCAATTCCCAGGCGGTCAACAGCCCCTGATTGCGCGGACGGGTTTCCGAAACCCAGACATGCGCTTCCAGGTTTTCTTCCCTGCCGACGTAGACGGGAGCGAGCGCAGTGCCATATCCGGCAGTGGCAAGCCAGCCCGCGTTGCAATGCGTCATCAGTTGCAAGGTACGATTCCGCCCGGTTTCTGCAAGCGAGCGCAAAAGAGCCAGACCATGTTCGCCGATTTTCCGGTTTTGCCGGATGTCTTCTTCGGCAATCGCGTCGGCTTCCGCCCAGGCTGCGGTTGCGCGTTCGGCAATCGGCAAAGGGCTTAAACGCTCGCACATTCTTCGCAACGCCCAGGAGAGATTGACGGCAGTCGGACGCGCGGCGGAAAGACGCGCGGCGGCAGCGTCCATCGCCTTGTTGCTTGCGCCCGCCCCAAGGCCGAGCGCCAATCCGTAGGCGGCTACGATTCCGATCAACGGCGCGCCCCGTACCTGCATATTGCTGATTGCGAACAGCGCGTCATCAGCAGAATCAAGACGCAGCCAGTGTTTACGGTAGGGCAAAATGGTCTGGTCGAGAATTTCAATCCGCTCCCGACCGTTCTCGCGCAGGCGGCGCAGAGGGCTTAACGTGGTCATGACAGCTCCAAAAATTGCCAAAGTCGGCAAACCGCTTCGGCATGGGGAGAGATTTTCTCATTTGAGACCCTGCTTTGCGAATCTTCATTCAGGCGTTTGCCGTGTTGCAGACGGCGATATTCCCGATAGGCGCTGCGCGCCGACTCCGCCAGCTTTGCCGGAATCAGATCCAGACTGGCGCTCATCTTCAAAAGAGCGATGTTGCCCAGATTGGCCGTCAGTTGCGGATATTTGTCGGCATACGCGAGAATCAGGTATTGCACTATGAATTCAACATCAATGATTCCGCCCGGATCGTGCTTGAAGTCAAAATCGTCGCGCGGCCTGACGGGACGATTCGCTCGCATCTTTTCCCGCATAATGATAATTTCTTCTTTCAATTTTGCCGGATCGCGCGCCCTGCAGAGAATTTCCTTTCGCGTCGCCTCAAAGCGACGCCCAAGCGTAAGGTCGCCGGTAATGAAACGGGCGCGGGTCAACGCCTGATGCTCCCAAAGCCAGGCATGGTTCGCGGCGTAATCGCGGAACGCTTCCAGGGTACAAACCAGAAGGCCGGAATCGCCATTCGGACGCAAGCGAAGATCAGTTTCAAACAGTTGTCCCGAACTTGTGCGGCTGGAAAGCCAGGTATTTACTCGTTGCCCCAGACGGGTGTAATTCTGCCCGGCATCAGGGTGTTCGTCATTTTCATCGCGCAGATAAACAAGATCAAGGTCGGAGGCATAGCCCAATTCCTTTCCGCCCAGCTTGCCGTATCCGATTATGGCAAAGGCAGGCTGTTCGACATGCCGATTGGCGATCTTCTTCCAACAAAGAGACAAGGTTGTCTCCAGCATGATGTCCGCTAATTCGGTTAGGTGATCGGAAATGCTCTCGATGCTGTGCAGGTCGGCCAAATCCTGCGCCAGCAGGCGAAATACCTGGGCATGGTGCATTTCTCTCAACAAATCCATTTCCCTTTCGGCATCGTTGTCCGCTTCTTTCAGGGCGCGTGCTAGATTGCTGCGAAAGTCCTGCCAGTCCGTCGCGGTGTCAAGCAGACGAGCATCAAGCAGTTCGTCCAGGAGCAGAGGATGCTGGTAGAGGTAATTGGCCGCCCAGGACGACGCGCCCAGCATTCGGGCGACCTTTTCCAGCGCGTGGGGATACTGTTGCAGGAGCGCCAGATACGCGCCCCGAAGGGAAATGTTGTCCAGAAAATCCAGTCCCCGCGCCAGCGCCAGATCAGGATTGACGACATGACGCGCTGTCTCGATGAGACGCGGACCTACCGCGTCCAAACGCAATTTGTTGACTGTCGGCAGTTGCCGATAACGGGAAGACTGGCGAAGCGCATTGAGCCGTTCGCTTGCTTCTTCTGGCGCGGCAAAACCCAGGTCGGTCAGTTTTTCCCGCTCTTCTTTCTCATCCAGCATCCCGAACCATAGGGGGGCGAGCGGATGTTCGCCTTCTTCCGGGTCGGAAAATACCGCCTCGAAATGGGCGCTGACCCGTTTTCGGTGCGCTTCAAGATCAGAGATCAGATGTTCCCAGTCTCGACAGTTCATGCTCGCGGCGACCAAGGCGCGTGTCGCGTTGTCTGTGGGCAATGTGTGAGTTTGCATGTCTTCCACGTATTGCAGACGATGCTCCAGCTTGCGAAGAAACTGATAAGCCAGATGCAGCTCGGCTTCGGTGGCGGCGGGCAGGATGGAGAGTTCCGCCAAAACCCCCAGAACTTGCAGGGTTGGGCGGGCTTGCAGGCGCGAGTCGCGTCCGCCGCGAATCAATTGAAATACCTGCGCGATGAATTCGATTTCCCGGATGCCGCCCGGCCCCAGCTTGATATGGTTTGCCATGTCCTTGCGCGCGACTTCGCGCCGAATTTCCATATGCAGGTCGCGCATGGCGTTGACCGCGCCGTAATCGAGATAGCGGCGAAAGACGAATGGGTACGTGGTTTGTCGCAGTTGCTCGATCCAGAGGCGTTGCTTACCTTCAGCGTTTATGCCGGTATTGACGACCCGCGCCTTGATCCAGGCATAACGCTCCCATTCCCGCCCCTGGGAGACGAAATAATTTTCCAGCGCGGCGAGCGAGGAAGCCAGGGGGCCGGAATCGCCGTTCGGGCGCAGGCGCATGTCGACCCTGAATACCTGCCCGTTTTCGGTTATATCCCCCAATGCCGTGATCAGGCGTTTGCCAAGACGGGTGAAGAATTCGTAATTTTCGATTTTTAAGGGGCCTTCGGTCTCGCCTTCTTCTGGATAGACAAAGATAAAATCAGCGTCGGAAGAAACGTTCAGTTCCCGCCCGCCCAGCTTTCCCATGCCGATGACCAGCAAACGTTGGGGTTCGCCGCTGCTATCCAGCGGTTCGCCGAAATCTCGCGCGAGGGCGGCGTGATGAAAAGACAGGGCGGCGTTGACTGCTATTTCGGCAAGCAGGGTCATGCTCTCCATGACCTCGCCCAAGCTGGCAAGCCCGGCCAGATCGCGCAGTTCGATATGCGCCATCGCCTGTTGCCGCATGTGGCGCAGTTGCCGTTTCAGGGTGGTTTCGTCTTCGGCGGCTGGCTCAAGGTGGGTCTGGAGCAGTTCTGCGGAGAGGGGGGAGCGCCAGAGCGCGCCGAGTTTTTCCGGTATTTCGGGACGAGCGGCGAACAGGCGGCGCAGATAGCCGCTATGCGCCAAGGCGCGCGCCAAGGCGTCCTGCCATTCGGTATCTTGGGATACAGGGAAAGTGGGTGTGATATTCATGTGCGCTCGCTGTTGGGCGATTGTAATTGATTTTCCGGTTTGCTCATTGTCGTTACAACCGGAGGCAACAACGAAACCGAATGGCGCGTGGCGGATCGCTATGGCGCTAAGATCCCTGGAACTTCTGCCGGATACAATCAGGCTTTCGCTTTTATAATCGCTGTTTTTGGATATATTCGGACTGTCATGTTGCCGCTGATACTCGCTTCCGCCTCTCCTTTCCGCCGGGAATTGCTTGCCAAACTTGGCTTGCCGTTTACAACGCTTGACCCTGCCTGCGATGAAACGCCATTGCCGAATGAGGAGCCGCGCACGCTGGCGCTAAGGTTATCCGAGGCCAAGGCTCAGTCGGCGGCGGCGCGCCTTTCCTCGCCCGCGCTCATCATCGGCAGCGATCAGGTCGTCGTTTGCAAAGGGGTAATTTACGGCAAACCCGGCAATCATGAAAGAGCGGTTGCCCAATTACGCGCATTGTCCGGGGAAACTGTGGATTTTTTCACCGGGCTTTGTCTCTTCAACAACGAGACCAATGCGGCAAAAACGCGCGTCGCTTTGACACGGGTGACTTTTCGCGCGTTGTCGGATGCGGAGATCGAGCGTTATCTCGCGCGTGAGCCTGCCTATGAATCCGCAGGCGCGGCAAAGTGCGAAGGGTTGGGGATAACATTGCTTGCCCGTCTGGAAGGGGAAGACCCCAACGCATTGATCGGCTTGCCGCTGATTGCCCTGTGCGAGCTTTTGCGCGAGGCGGGAATTGAAACGCCATGAGTCCGGGCGCGCTCTATCTTCTGCCCGTGCCGCTTATTGCGGCAAAAACCCCGGAAGATGCGGCGCATTTCATGGCAACCTTGCCGACATCCGTCATTTTGAAAGCCCGCGCCTTGCGGCATTTTGTGGCGGAATCCGCAAAGTCGGCGCGCGCATTCCTGAAATGGGTGGAAATGCCATGTCCCTTGCGGGAGCTTGATTTACAGGAATTGAACGAGCACACGCCCGCGACAAAGCTGGAAACATTGCTTATGCCTTTGCTCTCAGGGTATGACTTGGGATTGTTGTCGGAAGCGGGTTGTCCTGCTGTGGCCGATCCGGGCGCGGCATTGGTGGCGCTGGCGCATGCCAGGGGAATCAGGGTCGCGCCGCTTGTCGGCCCTTCGTCATTGCTCCTGGCGCTGATGGCATCCGGCCTTGACGGACAACGATTCGCCTTTCACGGCTATTTGCCCGCCAAGACTGAGGCACGCGCGCTTGCTATCCTCGAGCTGGAAAAAGAATCGGCATTGAGGCGGCAAACCCAGATTTTCATCGAGACGCCTTATCGCAATCCGGCATTGTTTGCCGACCTGATCCGCGTTGCAAATCCTGCCAGCCGCCTTTGTGTGGCGATAAACCTCACTTCGCCGGACGAATTCATCAAGACGCATTCCATTACAGTCTGGCGGGAACGCCCGCCGCCTGCGCTTGATCGGCATCCCGCCGTATTTCTGCTTCTTTCCGGGTCTTGCTGACGGGACTTGCCGACGCAAATGCTTCTCCCCTCTCATCTTGGCTGCGTCGCAAGCGGTAGAAAAGGGAATACCCTGTTCGCTTCGCTTACAGGAAAACGCTATATTCTGGAAGCGACAAGATATTCTTGACGTTTCCCGACTTGGCAACGCACAATGCGCCATTTTTGGCTCGCTTGACAGAAGGCGGGTTTCTTCTCCTTTCACAATCTGGTTTTTTTGCATGTACTGGAACAGTTTTTCCGATTTTATCCACATGGGCGGCTATGGCCTTTATGTGTGGGGTTCGTTTGGCATGACCGCGCTGGTCATGGTCGTCGAGACCTGTCTCGCGCTACGGCAGTCAAGGCTCGTCAAGCAACGGCTCATCCGGCAGATCAAGCTCTCCATGCTTGAAGAAGCTCGGCAGGAAGCGGAATGAAAGTCCGCCATCAACGTCTGCTGCTGATTTTCGGCGCGTTGGCGACCATTGCCCTGATCGCCTTTTTCGTGTTTTCCGCGCTTTCCGAAAACATTGCTTTTTTCTACTCTCCTACTGAAGTGGAGGCGGGGAAAGCGCCACAGGACAGAATGTTTCGCGTGGGCGGACTGGTCAAGGAAGACTCGTTCAGGCGCGAGGCGGATGGCGTGACCGCTCATTTCGTCATCACCGACCGGCTGGCGGATATTCTCGTGCGCTACAACAAGCCCTTACCCGATCTGTTCTCGGAAGGGAAGGGCGTGGTAGCGCAGGGCAAACTGGACGGCAACGGTGTTTTCATCGCGCATCAAGTACTGGCCAAACACGATGAAAACTACATGCCTCCGGAAGCCGCCGCTGCTCTGGCCGCCGCGCACAGAGAAGCCGTTTCAACCGCTGAATCAGCGGAAGACGCCGCAGCATCCCCGGAAGCTCCAGTTACGCCATAACGCAACTTTTCATCCTCTGCATTGAATACGCATTCATGATTCCTGAAATTGGTCTTTTTGCCCTGATTATTGCCTTTTTGCTTGCCTTGTTCTCGGGTGTCGCAGCCTTGGTCGGGGCGACAAAAGGTAATGCCGTCCTGATTTTTCAGGCGCGTCCCGCCGCTGCCGCGATTTTTCTCCTTGCGGGCATTTCCTATCTTTGCCTGACCATCGCCTTTATCCAGAACGATTTTTCCGTGCTGTACGTGGCGCAAAACTCGAATTCTCTCCTGCCTTTGCCTTACCGGATTGCCGGAGTCTGGGGTGCGCATGAAGGCTCCCTGCTTCTCTGGGCGTTCTTTCTCTGCATTTGGGCATTGGCGGTTGCGATCTTCTCCCGTCAGTTACCGGATACCATGCGCGCGCAGATACTGGGTACGCTGTTTCTGGTGACTGCCGGGTTTTTCCTGTTTATCCTCAGAACATCAAATCCTTTCGAGCGCCTTTTGCCAGCCGCGCTGGAAGGCCGCGATTTGAACCCCATGCTGCAAGACCCCGGCCTGATTATCCACCCCCCCCTGCTCTACCTGGGTTATGTCGGTTTTGCGGTAGCGTATGCCTTTGCCGTTTCGGCATTGATTTCAGGCCGCCTGGATGCGGCCTGGGCGCGGTGGATGCGCCCCTGGACGGTCGTCGCCTGGGTTTTCCTCACTCTGGGCATCGCCTGCGGTTCCTGGTGGGCTTATTACGAACTGGGCTGGGGCGGCTGGTGGTTTTGGGATCCGGTGGAAAACGCCTCTTTCATGCCCTGGCTGGTCGGCACCGCCCTGATTCACTCCCTTGCCGTAACCGAAAAACGCGGGGCTTTCAAGAACTGGACGGTTCTTCTGGCTATTTCCACCTTTGCCCTCTCGCTTCTGGGAACCTTCCTTGTCCGCTCTGGCGTGCTCTCGTCGGTACACGCCTTTGCCACCGACCCCACTCGTGGCATTTACATCCTTGTTTTTCTGACCGTGGTCGTCGGCGTCTCGCTACTTCTCTTTGTCTGGCGCGCCCCCACGGTTGGCCTTGGCGGACGGTTCTCCCTCCTTTCCCGCGAATCGCTCTTGCTTTCCAACAACGTGCTGCTGGCGGTGGCTACCGGCACAGTACTGCTCGGAACCATCTATCCGCTTATTCTCGATGCTCTTTCATTGGGCAAAATTTCGGTAGGGCCGCCGTATTTCAATACCGTTTTTGTTCCGCTCATGTTTCCGCTCCTGTTCCTGATCGGGGTCGGAACTTTCGCGCACTGGAAAAAGGCATCCATGCCGGAAATTTTCCGGCTGACCCGATCTTCCTTCGCCCTGGCCTTGCTGTTCGCTCTGCTTCTCCCCTTCTGTTATGAGGAATGGAAAATTACTGTCGTGCCGGGGCTTTTCATGGCCTTCTGGATTTTCCTTGCCGCCGCGCGCCATTGTGTCCATCAGGTTCGCGCGGTCAAAACCGGGCGTCTTGCCGCCCTTCTTCGGCAGCCCCCGGCTTTTTGGGGTATGCACATGGCGCATGTGGGCGTGGCCGTATTTGTCGCGGGCGTTACTATCGTCACCGCCTATGAGGAAGAAAAGGACGTGCGGATGTTTCCCAACGACACCGTTGAACTGGCGGGGCATACCTTTCGCTTCCTTGGGATGCGCGAGGTGCATGGCCCCAATTATCTGGCCTGGCAGGGCGATGTGGAGCTTTTTGAAAACGGACGGATTAAGCGGGAGCTATACCCGCAAAAACGCTACTTTGAAAGCCAGCGCGCCATGCCGATGACCAAGGCTGCCATTGATAACGGACTGTTCCGTGATGTGTATGTTTCGCTTGGCGAACCCATTGACCGCGAACATCCCGAAAAGGAATGGATTGTGCGCGTTTATTACAAGCCCCTGGTCAACTGGATATGGGGCGGGACTTATCTGATGTCGCTGGGAGGAATCATTGCCATTCTTGATCGCCGTTATCGGCGCGGTCGGAGAAAGTTTGAGGAGCCACATTCATGACAAATCGTTTTCTTTGGCTTTTTGTCGGGTTTATCATTTTTGTCGCCTTGCTTGCCGTCGGCCTGACATTGGAACCCAGCAAAGTTCCTTCTCCGCTGATTGGCAAGCGCGCCCCTGATTTTTCCCTGCCCCGTCTGGACAACAACCAGAATTTTTCGCCTGAGGAGATGCAAGGGCAGGTCTGGCTTTTGCACGTCTGGGCGACCTGGTGTCCTTCCTGTCGTAGTGAACATCCGCTGTTGATGGAACTTGCCCGCCGGAATCCGTTTCCCATAATCGGTATGAACTACAAGGAAGTGCGCGGCGACGCGAGACTGGATGCGGACAAACTCTCGTTGGAAGATGAATCTGCGCTGGCAGTAGAACGAGCGCAGGCCTGGCTTGCCACGCATGGCGATCCGTATGTTCTTTCCGCGCTTGATATAAGCGGACAGACCAGCATCAATTACGGCGTCTACGGCGCGCCGGAGAGTTACCTGATTGACCGGCAGGGCATTATTCGCCACAAACACATCGGGCCTTTGACCGAGGAAGTCTTGAACGACACAATCCTGCCTCTGGCGCAAAAACTGGCGAATGAAGGGATCGCTCCCGCGCCATGACGACAGGCAGGTCTGGATACAATCCTTACCAGTCTGCCGTTTGAAAGGGAAAATCCACTTCCGGTTTTCGGTCTTCCATGAGATCGGCGATTGCCGCTGCCGAGCCGGAGGCCAATGTCCAGCCTAAAGTTCCGTGGCCGGTGTTGAGCCAGAGGCCGGGGAGCGCGCTCTTGCCGAGCAACGGAACATTGGAAGGCGTGGAAGGCCGCAGCCCGCACCAGAATGTCGCTTCTGCGTTCTCCAAAAGCGTAGGGAAAAGTCGCCGGACGCGGGCAAGGATGGCCTGACAGCGGACGGGGTTAGGGTCAAGGTCATAGCCGTTGAATTCAGCGGTTCCGGCAATGCGAAGGCTGTTGCCAAGACGGGAAAAGACGAGCTTGTGTTCGTCGTCGGTCAGGCTGACATATGGCGCGTTAGCCCCTTCAGCAAGCGCCAGGGTAACGGAATAACCCTTGGCGGGGTAAATGGGGAGACGAATGCCGTAAGGGCGCAAAAACTGCGCGGAAAAACTCCCGAACGCGAGCACACAGGCATCGGCGAAAAGACGGGTTCCGTCTGCCAGATGCGCGCCTTTGACCCTGCCGTTTTCGATGTCCAAGGCGGTTGCGGCATGTTCATAGTGAAAAACCACTCCGGCAGCGGCAGCGCGTTTGACGATTGCCCGGGTGAAGAGGTAAGCGTCGCCGGATTCATCCGTCGCGGTGTAATCTCCGCCGACGATTATGAATTTGGCATCCGCAAGCGCGGGTTCGATACGGATGCAGGTTTCCCTGTCAATGGATTCGCGCAAAAGACCGAAATCGCGCATAAGACTGGCGACTGCCTTGGCGCGGGCAAAGGCTTTGGGGTTCGTGTAGAAATGCAGGATACCTTTTTGCAGGCCGTCGTATTCAAGGTTGAAATCACTCCCTTCGGTCTGGCTGAAGTTCGCGCGAAGTTCCTGAAGTTCCTTGCGGCTGTAAAGGGCAAGATTGACGATAGCGCGGATGTTGGCTCGGACGCGGCGCGGTAAGCAATTCCCAAGAAAGGCGAGCGACCAGCTAAGCAGAGCCATGTCGAACGGGCGAAGATGAAAGAGGAGCGGCGCGTCCTTTCGTCCCAGCCAGCGGAGCGCCTGCGGGATGGCATACGGCGTAGCCCAGGGTTCAGCGTGCGAAGCGGAAATTTGTCCGCCGTTGGCAAAGCTGGTTTCGAGTCCTGCGGATTCGCGCCGGTCTACCACCGAGACTTCATGTCCTCTTTGCCGCAACTGCCATGCGGTTGTCGCGCCGATCACACCGGCGCCCAAAATCAGGATTTTCATGCGCTGCCAAGGATAAAAATGCAACGATGGATTTTCGCTTGCATCCGCGCCTGCCGCAAGGCGGATATGGCGGCTTGCGCTCAGGGTAAGGGTAGCGACTACATCTTTCGCGCGCGGTTGCCATAAAGCAGTATAAAGCGCAATGTTATACCGCCTGCAGGCGTGGTAGAATCTGATTTTTTGGACTTTTCGGAGCATGTCATGGCAATTGAGCGCACCCTTTCCATCATCAAACCCGACGCGGTGAAAAAAAATGTTATCGGCAAAATTTATTCCCGCTTCGAGGAAAATGATCTCAGGATAATAGCCGCAAAGATGGTATGGCTGTCCCAGGAAGAGGCGGGACAATTCTACGCAGTACATAAAGAGCGCCCGTTCTATAAGGACCTGGTCGCTTTCATGACTTCTGGCCCTGTCATGGCGCAGATTCTCGAAGGCGAAAACGCTATCGCCAAAAACCGCGATCTGATGGGAGCCACCGACCCGAAAAAAGCAGCGCCCGGCACAATCCGCGCCGACTTTGCGGATTCAATTGACGCCAATGCGGTGCACGGCTCCGATGGGCCGGAAACCGCTGCGGAAGAAACCGCATTTTTCTTCCCCGGCATGAATACCTACGCGGGTCGCTGACTGACATAACCGAGGCCATTCCCGTGCAAAACCTGCTCGATTTCGACGCCAAACTTTTTTCCCGCTGGTTCGCCACTCTGGAAGAAAAACCGTTTCGCGCAACGCAAACAATGCGTTGGCTGCATCGCGTCGGCGTTGCTGATTTTGACGCCATGACCAATCTGGCGAAATCGTTGCGGGAAAAGCTGAAAACGAGCGCGATCATTTTGCCGCCCACCCTCGTTTCCGCCTCTATCTCTAAAGACGGCTCGCAGAAATTCCTCTTCGACATAGGCGACAACAACGCGATTGAAACGGTGTTCATTCCTGAGACCGGACGCGGCACGCTTTGCATCTCCAGCCAGGCAGGCTGCGCGCTTGAATGCGCGTTTTGCGCTACCGGCAAGCAAGGATTCAGCCGCAATCTGACCACCGCCGAGATAATCGGCCAGCTTTGGCAGGCAAACCGCTTTTTCGGGCATGACCATGAGCGGATTATTTCCAACGTGGTATTGATGGGCATGGGCGAACCGCTGGCAAACCTTGACAACCTGATCCCCGCGCTTAACCTGATGCTTGACGATAACGCCTATGGTCTTTCCCGCCGTCGGGTGACTGTATCAACCGCCGGTCTGATTCCGGGCATGGATCGGTTGCGCGAAGAATGTCCGGTAGCTCTCGCGGTTTCCCTTCATGCGGCAGATGACGCCCTGCGCGACCAGTTAATGCCAATCAATCGCAAATATCCGCTTGCGGAATTGATGAATGCCTGCCGCCGTTACCTGGAAAAAGCGCCGCGCGATTTCATAACCTTTGAATATGCGTTGCTTTCCGGCATAAATGACAGCGAATCGGACGCGCGCGCCCTGCTTGCCTTGACGCAGAAGGTATCCTGCAAGTTTAATATCATTCCTTTCAACCCATTTCCCGGCTCGGAATATCGTCGTCCTGGAACGGAACGCGTCCGTCGTTTTACGGAAATTCTGCTGGCGGCAGGAAAAGTTGCCACCACGCGCAAGACACGCGGCAGCGACATTACCGCCGCCTGCGGACAATTGGCCGGACAGGTTCGCAACAAACGCGCGCCTTCACGGTCTATTCCACGCGCAAACCGGCGATACGCCATTTTTTTGGAGGAACACGCAAGATGAAACGCTTAGCCCATTTTGCCATCATGCTGGTATTGGCCTTGTCCATCATGCCTGAACCGGCAATGGCTCAGTTCCATCTGCCGGATTCAGGCACTCAGGTTTCCAGCGATCCGCGTTCCCGCGCGCGTCTCCGCACAGAGTTATCCGCCCTTTATTTCGAGGCTGGCGCGTTTGCCATAGCTCTGGAAGAAGCCAATAATGCAGTCGCTGCCGATTCTTCCTACGCGCCTGCCTTTAATCTGCGCGGTTTGATTTACGCCACCCTGCGCGACCACGCCATGGCGGAGCGCGATTTCAAACGTTCCATCAGCCTTGCCCCCAACGACCCGGAAGTAAACAATAACTACGGCTGGTTTCTCTGCCAGCAACCCGACATTGCCAAGCAGCAGGCTGCCATTAATCATTTCCTCGTCGCCGTGCGCAACCCGCTTTATGAAACGCCGGATCGCGCCTACATAAACGCCGGTTCCTGCGCCGTCAAGATCGGCGAGAAGGAAGCCGCCAGAGATTATCTCCTGAATGCTATCCGCTTCTCGCGTGACGGCGCGCCTATGGCGCAGGTGATGCTCGCGCAGATTGCCTTCGAGGAAGGAAATACTATCGAAGCCCGAAACCGATTGCTGGAACTTTTGCAACTCGGCTGGCAGCCGTCCGCCGAGGCTCTATGGCTCGGCATCCGTATCGAAAACAAGCTGGGACATCATGCGGAAGAAAAAAGTCTGGCGGCGCAACTTAGACGGCTCTATCCTGCTTCTCAGGAATACCAGGAATATTTGAGGGGTAATTTCCGATGATGGGTGAGGCCAATCAGCCCTCCGAACTTTTCGATACGCCCGACCTTTCCGGCGTATCCGCCGTTCTGGAGGTCGGCAAGCGTCTTTATGCCGCCCGCGAAGCCGCTCATTTGAGCCAGGATGAGCTTGCTGGTCGTCTGCGCCTGGGCAAGCGGCAGATCGTCGCGCTTGAGACCGGCGATCTTTCCGCGCTGCCGGGAAAAACCTTCGTGCGCGGATTCGTCCGCAATTATGCTAATGCCGTTGGCATTGATCCCCAACCCCTGCTCTCCCTGCTCGACCAAGTGCCTGCTCTTGCTCCGCCCACGCTCAGTTTGCCTGAACCAACCCGCATTGCCTTGCCTACGCAAGAGCAGATAGCGCAAAAATGGGACAAGCTCATCATGCTTCTGGGCGTCGTACTGGTTACCGCTGCAGTCGCTGCTTACTTCTTCGCGCCCGAATATCTGGAACAAAGGGCGATAAAGCCGTTCGCCAAAAGCACTTCCGTCTTGTCTGCGGAGCATGAGGCATTGATTCTGGAGCCGGAAGCAGCCGAAGAAACCCCTGTTTCGGGCGACGACTTGCCTGTCGCAACATCCCCTGCTATTCAAAGCGTCCACAACCTGCGGCTTGAATTTCAGGCTGAATCCTGGGTTGAAATAAGCAAAAACGAATTGACGCTGCATTCCCGCCTGCACGAGGCTAATTCAATCCACGAACTCACGATCACTCCTCCCGTTGATATTATCATTGGCCGCGCTTCCGGCGTTCGCCTTTATTATCAAGGCGAGCCAAGGCCATTACAGGCCAATAGAAACGATGTCGCGCTGGTCAGACTGCGATGAGCGAACAGCGGACTTTTTACGGCAAACTATCGGGGCAGCCTGCCACGCATTCCTGTCGGGTCGGATCAGTCACCATAGGAGGCAAGGCTCCGATTGTCGTGCAGTCCATGACCAACACCGATACCGCGAATGTGGAAGCAACTGTCCGCCAGTGCGTCGAACTCTCTGATGCCGGCTCCGACTTGGTGCGCGTCACCGTCAATACGCCGGAAGCTGCCGCCGCCGTGCCGAAGATACATGAACGACTCCTGCAACTGAACCAGACCGTTCCCTTGATTGGCGACTTTCATTACAACGGGCATCGCTTGCTCGCCGATTATCCGGCATGCGCCGAGACGCTCTCCAAATACCGAATCAATCCCGGCAATGTTGGTTTCGGCAAGAACAAGGATTCGCAATTCGCGTCCATGATTGAAATGGCCTGCCGTTACGACAAGCCGGTGCGAATCGGCGTGAATTGGGGCAGTCTCGATCAGGCTTTGCTGGCAAGGTTGATGGATGAAAACAACAAGCGGCATGTCCCGAAAGACCCGGCTGAAGTCATGCGGGAAGCTATGATTGCTTCCGCCCTGGAGTCCGCCGATCAAGCCGAGGTAATCGGGCTATCCGGTAACAATATCATTCTGTCCTGCAAGGTTTCCAACGCTCAGGATTTGATCCTCATCTATCAGGAACTTGCCGTCCGTTCGCGTTTCGCCCTGCATCTGGGGCTTACCGAGGCGGGCATGGGAATCAAGGGAATCGTCGCCTCAACCGCGCCGCTTGCCATCCTTTTGCAACAAGGCATTGGCGATACCATCCGCATTTCTCTCACGCCTGCGCCTGGCGCTTCCAGAACGGAAGAGGTCATCGTGGCGCGGGAGATTCTGCAAAGTCTGGGGCTACGCTCATTCATGCCGCAGGTAACGGCATGTCCCGGTTGCGGACGCGCCGCTTCAGCATCCTTTCAGGAATTGGCGCAGGCGGTAGAAACCCATATCAGGATGCGTATCCCGCTTTGGCGGGAAACTTATGAGGGGATTGAGAAATTGCGCGTTGCTGTCATGGGCTGCATTGTCAATGGCCCCGGCGAATCGCGCCATGCAAATATCGGTATTTCCCTCCCCGGCGCGAACGAAGCGCCTGCCGCGCCTGTCTACGAGGACGGAAAAAAAACCGATACCTTGAGGGGCGAACATATTCTTATGGATTTTTTGCGAATACTGGAAAATTACGTCGAGCGCACCTACCCGAAGAGGGCGACCGCATGAGCCAAAAATTACAATCCGTCCGGGGCATGAACGACATTCTGCCTGACGACGCTCTCCGCCGGGAATGGCTGGAAACTCAAGCGGCAAAATGTCTTCGCAGTTACGGCTATCTCCCTATCCAGACCCCGATTGTCGAGCCGACGCCGCTTTTTTCCCGCGCCATCGGCGAAGCTACCGACATTGTGGAAAAGGAAATGTATTCTTTCACCGACGCCTTGAACGGCGAGCCGCTTACCCTGCGTCCTGAAGGCACGGCGGGCTGCGCACGCGCCGTAATCCAGCACGGATTGGCGAACCAGCATACGCTTCGTCTCTACTACATGGGCGCGATGTTCAGACATGAACGCCCGCAAAAAGGGCGTTACCGGCAATTCCATCAAATCGGCGCGGAAGCCTTTGGCTTTCCCGGTCCGGATGTGGATGCCGAGCAGATTTTGCTGCTTGCCCGTCTCTGGAAAGAGCTGGGGGTTTCCTTGACCCTTTCCATCAACAGCTTGGGACAATCGGAGGAGCGCACGCGCCATCGCAAGGATTTGATCGCCTATCTGGAAAAACACGAGGCGTCGCTTGACGAAGACGCCCGCCGTCGTCTTTACAGCAATCCCTTGCGAATTTTCGACAGCAAGAATCAAACAACCCAGGCCATTTGCGCGGATGCGCCAGAATTACCCGCTTATCTGGGCGAGGCATCCCATGCCCATTTCGCCGACGTGACCCTGATTCTTCAAGACGAAGGCGTGCCTTTTACGGTCAACCCCCGCATGGTGCGCGGTCTGGATTACTATAACCTGACCGTATTCGAGTGGATCACAAACGATCTGGGCGCACAGGGCACTGTCGCCGCAGGCGGGCGGTACGACGGCCTTGTCGAGCAATTGGGCGGCAAGCCGACGCCCGCCTGTGGATTCGCTATCGGAGTTGAGCGTCTCCTTGAGCTTGTCGGTCAAAATAATACTGATGAAACGCCTGATATTTACGTCGTCCATCAGGGCGAAGGCGAGGGTGCGCGTACCTTGGCATTCCGGGCGGCGGAACAGTTGCGCGACGCAGGGTATCGGGTCATCCTTCACTGCGGCGGCGGCAGCTTCAAGTCGCAGATGAAAAAAGCTGACGGCAGCGGCGCAAATTACGCGATCCTGATCGGAGGAGACGAAGTTGCCGCCAAAGCCGCGCTTGTCAAACCCTTGCGGGATAAAGAACGCGAACAGGAGCTTGTAAAGCTCGCCGATCTCTCCCATCATTTCAACAATTTTACTCACAGGAAAAACTAATCATGGCTGTCTACGATCTGGAAGAACAGGAACAAATTGACAAAATCAAGGCATGGTGGAAGCAACACGGCTCTCTCCTGACTTGGTTAATCTCCGTCGTTGCCGTTGCCGTCATTGGCTGGCAAGGCTGGCAATGGCGGCAGAATACGCTGTCCGCCCAGGCGGGCGCGGTTTTCTTTGCCTTGCATAATGCTGTTGCCAACGAAAACACGCCGCAGGTCAAGCTGTTGGCCGGCGAGTTGACCGATAAATTCGGGGGAACTTCCTTTGCGCCTCAAGGCGCGCTGCTTGCCGCCAAATACTCCATCATGATTGACGATCAAGAGACCGCTCGTATTCAACTTGCCTGGGTTGTCAAGAATGGCGGTAACGAAATATCCGACATTGCCCGCCTGCGTTTGGCGGGGCTGTTGCTCGACGCCGAGGAATTCGATCTCGCCTTGAGCGAGCTTGGGCATAAGCCCGCTCCCGCCTTTACCGCCCTCTACGCCGAAATGAGAGGCGATATTCATGTGGCGGCAGGCAGGCTTCCCGAGGCGAAAACCGCTTACAGGGAAGCGATTGCTCTTCGGGAAGCCAGTGAAAATGATGCGGTTTCGCCCTTGTTGCTGCAAAAACTGAACGCTCTGGGAGAAGCATCCGATGCGTAGGACATTTGTATCCTTGGTGGCGGCAACAGGTTTTCTTGTCGGCTGTTCGGCTTTGGATTTCCTTAATCCTTTTTCCGGTAGCGGCAAAGTCAAAATGGCGGAATTGCCCGCCTTTCAGGAAAAAGCGCGTCCTCATTCCCTGTGGCGTTATTCTATCGGCAAGGCGGATGGCGCGGTGTTTTATCCGGCTATTGTCGGGAACGCCGTTTTTGTCGCGGCCGCAAACGGTAGCATCGCGCGCCTGGAGGACGGGGCGGAGATATGGCGGATCAGAGCGGACAAGCCTCTTTCCGCCGGGGTTGGCAGCGATGGCGAACAGGTCGTTGTCGGCACTCGTCAGGGTGAAATACTTGCCTTTTCCGCACGCGACGGCTCACCCTTGTGGCAGGCGAGAACCAGCAGCGCAATTCTCGCCCCGCCGCTCGTCGACGCGGACATGGTAGTCGTTCGCGGAGGTGATGACCGAATCAGCGCCTTTGATCCGACGGGCAGGCTGAAATGGTTTTACCAGCGTCCTGTCCCCAATCTTTCGCTACGCAACACCGCGCCGATGGTATTTGCAGGCCAGTTCATCCTGACCGGCTTTCCCGGCGGCAAGCTGCTTGCCCTCTCCGAGCAAAATGGCGCGCCAATATGGGAAGGCACGGTCTCGCTTCCCAGAGGAGCCACCGAACTTGAGCGAATTTCCGATGTCGTATCAATGCCTGCGGCAGCCGGAAACATCGGTTGCGCCGTCGCCTTTCAGGGACGGGTGACCTGCTTTGATTTTTCACAGGGCGGTAACTCCGTGTGGTCGCGCGATATTTCTTCCTGGGCCGGGCTTTCTGTTGACCGCAACAGCGTTTTCGTAACCGACGACGAAAGCGCCTTGCACGCGCTTGACATTGCTTCCGGCAGCAGCCGTTGGAAAATGGAACTCCTTTTGCGCCGCAATCTTACCGCGCCGCAAATTGTCGGCAACAATTATCTCGCGGCGGGCGATGTGGAAGGATATACACATATTTTCGAGCGCGGCAGCGGCCTTTTGGTCGGACGCGCCAGAATTGACTCCTCGCCCATTCTTGCCATGCCCATGCGCCTTGGCAACGATCAGATTCTGGTTCAATCCAGGGATGGCGCTGTCGAGGCGCTGGAAATCCGATAGCCGTCCATGAAGCCTGTCGTCGCGTTAATCGGTCGTCCCAATGTCGGCAAATCCACGCTGTTCAACCGCCTGACCCGCAGTCGGGACGCGCTGGTCGCCAACTTTCCCGGCCTGACCCGCGATCGTCATTATGGGCATGGGAGTATTGGCGACAAGGATTTTCTGGTAGTAGACACCGGCGGTTTTGAGCCGTTGGTCAAGGAAGGCATTGTGTCCGCTATGGCGCGACAGACTGAGGAAGCCATTATCGAGGCCGACGCGATCATTCTGGTTGTAGACGGGCGAAGCGGCGTAACGCCGCAGGATCATGACATTGCCGCCAGACTGCGAAGGCTCGTATGTCCCATTGTGGTGGCTGTCAACAAAGCGGAAGGTATGCGTAGCGATATGGTTACCGCCGAGTTTCATGAGCTTGGCCTGGGCAAACCGGAAGCCATTTCCGCCGCGCATGGCGAAGGCGTCCATATCATGATTGAGCGCGCGCTTCAGGGTTTTACTGTTGATGAAAAGGCGGATGAGGAAGGCCAACCCGCGCTCAAAATCGCCATTGCCGGTCGCCCCAATGTTGGTAAATCAACCCTTATCAACACGTTGGTCGGGGAAGAGCGGGTAATTGCCTTTGACCAGCCGGGTACGACCCGCGATGCCATTGACGTTGATTTTGAGCGCAACGGCAAGCTCTACCGTCTGGTTGATACTGCCGGGCTACGCAAAAAGGGCAAGGTGTTCGAGGCGGTGGAAAAGTTTTCCGTCATCAAAACCCTGCAAGCCATTGAAGGCGCGCAAGTGACGATTCTCATGCTGGATGCACGGCAGGACATCTCCGACCAGGACGCGCATATCGCCGATTTCATTGTGCAAAGCGGGCGGGCGCTGGTCGTGGCCATCAACAAATGGGATGGCTTGAATGCGTACAAAAAAGAGCAGATTCGGGAGACTGTCGCCTACAAGCTGAAATTTCTCGATTTTGCCCGCTTTCATTTCATCTCGGCAGAAGAAAATACCGGCATTGACAGACTTTTTGCCTCGGTTGATCGGGCGTATGCAGCTGCTACCGCGAAGCTCTCGACGCCGAGGCTGACCCGCGTCCTCCAGAATGCCGTTGCCCGTCAGGCTCCGCCTCGCCGCGGCGTATCCCGTCCCAAGATGCGTTACGCGCATCAGGGGGGTATGAATCCTCCGGTCATTGTCATTCACGGCAATGCTCTGGAGCGCATTCCGGAAAGTTATTGCCGGTATCTGGAAAATACTTTTCGGGAGGCTTTTCGCCTTACCGGCACGCCGCTACGCCTGCGATTCAACACGAGCAGCAATCCCTACGCCGACAAGTAGACCTGGCAGGATGAGAGACATCTATGGGTAGCTTGTAATATTTGTTTCATCAAGTTGCTAAATAATCCTGATGGGTATAATCCGACCGGACAGAGGCTGTCGCCAGCTACCACATCCCGGCGGAACAATGAGGAGGTGATCATGTTGCAGCCATTTCAGAAAACTGGCAACCAGAACATCGCGCCGGAAACGCAGCAGGAAGCGGGATATGTCTGGCAACGCCATGTCGGAGCCGTCCCCAGAGAAAAGCGGATTTTCAAGCTGAAACCGGAAAAAATGCCGCTTCTGCTACGTAATCAGCTATCGTGCCGGGTTGTGGAGCGGACATTTTCTCTGGATAAACTGGAAAATATTTACTGGGACTGTAAAGTACGCCAGCAAAACGATAATTTCTGCCAGTCCGCCTTGAACGCCATGGGGATAACATACAAGGCTTCAGGCAGTGAAATTTCCAAAATTCCCCAGGAAGGGTCGGTCGTGGTCGTGGCGAATCATCCCTTCGGAGGCATAGAAGGTCTCGCTCTGGGCGCGTTTTTGACCACGATTCGCCCCGATGTCAAAATCATGGCAAATTATATTCTGGGCTGCATCCCCGAAATGAGAGACATGCTGATCCTTGTTGATCCTTTCTGGAGCAAGGATTCGGCAAAGAAAAACCTGCGTCCGCTCATGCAGTGTATGAAATGGCTGCAAGCGGATAAAGGCGTACTTGGGGTTTTCCCGTCCGGCGAAGTATCCAGTATTGATCTAAAAACAAGAACAATACGCGATCCCGCGTGGAATCCCGCAGTAGCCGGGATGATCCGCAAGGCAAAAGCAACAGTATTGCCGATCTATTTTGACGGCCATAACGGTCTATTGTTCCAGATGATGGGGTTGATTCATCCCGCATTTCGCACCATGATGCTGCCGCGCATGTTGGAAAAGCGCTGCAACAGCACTATATATCTGCATGTTGGAACACCTTTGTCATGGAATGATCTGGAAAAATACGAGACCGACGAAGAGCTTGTCAACTATCTTCGCCTGCGCGCATATGCCCTTAAAGGGCGTGACGGTCAGGAACACGCCGCATCATGGTGGAAAAAGAAAAAGCCCGCGCTTCTTACAGAACCGATTATCGACCCCGTCAACCCCGATGTTATCGCCGCAGAAATTGCCCAGTTGCCTGAAAACGCAAAACTGCTTGCAAGCGGTGCCATGGATGTCTACATTGCTCCTGCGGAATTGCTACCCGGCACACTGCGCGAAATAGGACGGTTGCGTGAATACACATTTCGCAGAGTAAACGGAGGAACAGGACGCTCCATTGACCTGGATACGTTCGACCAGTACTACCACCATATGTTTTTATGGAACCGCGAGAAAAAAGAAATTGTAGGAGCATATCGGCTGGGTCTGGCTGATCAGATCATCAGGCAACACGGTATCAAAGGACTATACACACACACATTGTTCAAATTTGATCAACGGCTTATTGATCAGTTGCAGCCGTGCGTGGAAATGGGGCGCTCATTCGTGCGCCCTGAATATCAACGCTCCTTCTCCTCATTGCTGTTGCTGTGGAAGGGAATAGGAGCATTTATTTCCCGCAATCTTCATTACACAACGCTCTTCGGCCCCGTCAGCATTTCCAATGAGTATCGTGACCACTCGCGCCATATGATTTTACGATCGCTCTCGCTCTCCAATTTCGCGAATGATCTGGCGCATCTGGTCAAGCCGCGCAACCCACTCAAAAAGAAGCTCAAGGCGGAATGGAATCAGGATACCTTCAATCCTTACATCAGCGATGTGGATAATGTCTCGGCGATCATTCAGGATATTGAAGACAAAGGCATTCCGGTTCTGTTGCGGCAATATCTGAAACTCGGCGGACGCCTGCTTGCCTTCAATCTGGACGCAGAATTCAGTTCTGTGGTGGACGGACTGATTGCAGTTGATTTACGAAACACCGACCTGCGTACCCGCATCAAGTATATGGGCGAAGAGACTGACGCAGCATTTTGCAAACATCACGGCTTGCTATGACCAATTACCGACTGGTATACCCGGTCAGTAACTCCAGCAATTCGTCTTCGTTATAAGGCTTGCCCAGATAATGATTTGCGCCGATTTCCTTCGCCAAATTGCGATGCTTGTCGGCAGTACGCGACGTAATCATGATGACGGGAACCTTGTTCAAACGCTGATCCGCGCGAATATTGCGAACCAGATCAAATCCGTCCATGCGCGGCATCTCGATGTCGGACAAAATAACGTCCGGCACAAAGTCAAGCAGTTGCTCAAGCGCATCCACCCCATCCTTGGCAAGCACAACCTGATAGCCTTCACGCGCCAGAAGCCGACTGGTAATCTTGCGCACGGTGAGCGAATCATCAACTACCATTATCGCAGGCTGCCGGCTGCTTTCCGCCACAGTCTTCACAATATCGGCAGACTCTGCCGGAATCTGCTCGCCCACGCCTGCCATCCGATTGGCAAGGGCTACCGGGTTCAGAATCAGCACCACCTTGCCGTCGCCAAGAACGGAAGCCCCGGCAATTCCGACAACCCGCGCCATTTGCGGCCCGACATTTTTCACCACAATTTCCTGATTGCCGAACATCTCGTCAATCAGCACCGAAACCCTTTGATTACCTGAGCGAAGCAGCACCACCCAATACAAGCGACGAGGCTCCTGCATACTTTCGTTGTCGCCCAAAAGGCGCGGCAGATAGTGGAACGGATAGTGACGCCCCTGCCAAACAACTTCGCTCTTTGTCCTAATGTCATTGATGACTCGCTCCTTGACTTCCATGACCTGCTCAATCATGGCAGAAGGAATAGCAAACAATTTGCCCGCCACCTGAATCAAAACAACCTGGGTAACTGCCAGGGTAAGCGGCAGGTAGAGCCGGAAGGTCGCGCCCTGACCGGGATTGTTGATTATCTCGATCCGCCCGCCGAGCGCGGAAATTTCGGTCTTGACCACATCCATGCCCACGCCGCGCCCTGCGATTTGGGACACATCGGACGCCGTGGAAAAACCAGAGGCAAAGATGAAATTCAGTAGTTCCTGGTCACTGATTTGCTGCTCCGGTTTCAGTAATCCGGCACTTTCAGCCTTGGCGCGAATCTTGGGAACATCCATCCCGCCGCCGTCGTCGGACAAAGTCAAAATGACTTCGTTGCCCTCTTGGACAAGCGACAGGACAACCTCTCCCGTTTCCGGCTTGCCAGCCGCAAGCCGCTTTTCCTGTGCTTCCAGGCCATGAGCGATCGCATTACGCAGCATGTGCTCCAAGGGCGAGAGGATTTTTTCCAGAACCGAACGATCCATCTCAACCTGTCCGCCATGAATGTCGAGATTGGCGCGCTTGCCAAGCTCTTTGGCCGTCTGCCGAACCAGCCGGTAAAGGCGCTCGTTCTGGCTATAAAACGGCACCATCCGCACACTCATCAGAGATTGCTGCAAATGGCGGTTCAGCCGTGCCTGGGCAATGATGGCGGCATCGGCGGCATCCAGGTTTTTCAAAAGGTTTTGCTGCACCGTCGCCACGTCATTGACCGATTCGGCCATCATCCGGGTCAATTCCTGGAAGCGGGTGAACCGGTCAAGCTCCAGCGGGTCGAACTCGGCTTTGGCATCCATGCCGGTACGCGACTGAATCTGGGTTTCCGCCTGAATCTCGATTTCCCGCAACTGGCGGCGCAGACGAATAACGTTTTCAGTCAGATCAATCAGCGAGCTTTTCAGTTCGCGCATTTCACCTTCAATTCGGGCGCGCGCGATGGAAAGCTCGCCCGCTTCGTTTACCAACTGGTCAATCAAATCAGCGCGAACGCGCATCTGGGCACGAGCGCCTTCCGCTTCCGGCGTCGTTTTGGGCGCGGGTTTTGCCGGTTCAACCCGATCCGGCGCAGCCGTGACCGGCATATCCTCCGCCGTAACATCCTCTGTCGGAACGCCAAGCGCAGATTCTGTCGGCGTCGGTGTTTCAGGCATTGGCATAACGACCACCGCGCTAAAATCGCCCGAGCTATACCGCTCAACCGTCTCGGCAAGCGTGTCTATGACCGAGGCGATTTCATCCAGATCAGCATCGCTTCCTCCGCCGACATGCACCAGTTCGCCAACCCTCGTTTCCGTAACATGGGTCAACTCGCCTAAATTCATCGCCCCCGCCATCCGCGCTCCGCCCTTGAAGGTATGAAGCAAACGAGCCAGCGATTGAGGCGCTGCTTCGTCCTGACGGTTAGCGCGCCAAGCGGCAATTTCCCTCTGGAAGCCGGAAAGTAAATCTACCGCTTCTTCCAGAAACACCGGCATCAGTTGATCGTCAAATTCGTCCTTTAAAGTCGGTAAAAAAAAATCCGTCTTTTCGCTTACCGATACCGAAGGTCCAACATACGGCTCGGAAAACTCCGCCACTTCCTGAAGAACTTCAGGCCCGGCAAACGCTTCAACAGGCGCATCCTGAACAATCCCCGGCTCAACAATCGCTTCCGCTGCTTCCTCGCTTTCAAGCGCCAGTTCAGGCAAAGTGGCAACTACCTGATCGCTCTCCTGTTCTTCGGAAGACAGCACGGCAAAAGCAGAAAAGGCACCAAGAGCCGAATCCGGCAAATCAGACAGCAACGGATCGCTCTCCTGTTCTTCCAAAGCCACAACCGGCACGGCATAGAGAGCTGGATCATCAGGAGTTGAGTCCGGCAAGTCATACTTTGATATGTCAAACTGATTGCTTTCCTGTGCTTCGGCAGACACAACTGGTATGGCAAAGCGAGAGAAGTCCTCAAGAGACGAATCCGGAAGATCAGACAGCAACAGATCTCTCTCCTGTTCTTCCAAAGGCACAACTGGCACTGCAGAGAGAGAGGGATCATCAGGAATTGAGTCCGGCAAGTCATACTTTGATATGTCAAACTGATTGCTTTCCTGTGCTTCGGCAGACGCAGCGGGTACGACAAGACGAGAGAAGTCCTCAAGAGACGAATCCGGAAGATCGGTCTGCGGCATGTCGAATTGTTCGCTTTCCTGCGCTTCTTCAGACTTGATAAAGGGTTCGTCAGGAATAGCATCAGGCAGAACGAAAACGCCTGCCTGGACGTCATCACTCATCTGCGCCAATATGGCATAAGCCGCATCTACATCTTCCTCTTCAATAGATTCAAATACAATCGGCTCTTCTTCTTGCAGACCCGTTCTAAGCTCCTCCTCCACGGCTGGCGGATACAATGCGTTTAACATTTTGATCAGCTTGTTTTTTGCTTCCGGCATTCTGCCCTCAGCAAGACCGGTCTGCATCGCAGCCAGCGTCTCAATGGTCTGCCCAAGGATTTCCATGCCTTCCAATGACGCGCGCCGATCGCTCTCGTTGCGACGCAGGAGCGCCATTTCCAGTTCATACGCCAGCGTATTGATCGGCATGATTCCGACTGCGCCGGCAATACCCGCAAGTGTATGCGCGGCGCGTCCGGCTTCGTAAGGCGTATCCATGCTTGACGATTCCTCAAGCGCGACCATGAAATTTCGCAGGGTGTTCAGATGCCCGGTTGATTCATCCCTGAAAATCTCATAAAGCTGCGGCGAAATGGAAAGCTCGCCAATGATGATATTTTTTTCTTCCCCTCTATTTTCCAGCTCCAAAGCGGCGGGGTAGTCAGATAACTCGGGAGCGACGATAGGGTTTTCCGGCGAAATCATTTCCGCTTCAAGCGGCGGCACTTCAGCCGCTTCCCCGATATCAAGCAAATCCGCAAGGTTTTCCAACTGATCTTCTTCAACGGTTCGTTCCGAGGCAAACGGGTCAATATCCGCAAAAATCTGCGACGCCGACATGTCAATATCCGCACCCTCCACTTGTGAAGCGGACATAACATCGGGGATGGCATCCGCTTCAGGCTCTTCTTCTGCGATCGGCGCTGCCAAAACAGTCGCCCCGCTATCGCCGCGCAGGGAGTTTGCATGCGCGATCAACGCGGAGCTATCCGGGATAGAAGCATAATCACGCGCGGAAAGCGCATTCACCCAAGCAAAGAAAACCTGATGCGCCTCACGGATCATATCCAGCAATTCGGGCGTGACCCGCATTTCCTGCCGCAGCCATATATTAAGGGTTTGTTCCACCTCCCACGCTGCATCGCCCAAGTCTTTCAGACCCACCATGCGACCGCTGCCCTTCAGGGTATGAACGGAACGCCGAATGACTGTCAGGTTCTCAACATCATTCAGCTGCTGGCAAAGAACATCAAGATTTTCATTGATGGTAGCCAACACTTCCTGAGCTTCTTCCAAAAAGATTTCGAGCAGCTCGGCATCCAGTTCTTCCTCGCCCGCTGCCACCAGATGCATGGTTTCAGCCGAAGGTTGAGTAACCACAGGCGGCGCGCTGATCGGCGCCAGGGCTTCCGCAACTTCCTCGACCTCTACGCTTTCCTTCGTTTTCTTCAATGCTTTAAGCGCGGCCTTGGCTTGCGACAGCAGAGCCTCGTCGGCAACCAGGTCAGCATCTTTTTGCAACTCTTCCAGACATGCCGCCAGTTGGCTACGCAGCGTCGCATTCTCCGGTTCGGCTTGCAGGGCACTCAGGAGATGTTTGGTTTTTGCCTTCAACTCTTCCAACTGCGATTCAACGCTGTCAGTCGCTTCTATTTCCTCTTCCGCCTCTTCGTCTGGCGATTCATCAGGAGAAACCGCGCGCACTTCAAATTTGCGCATGAATTCGCCAAAACTGAGCTCGCCGCCCGCAAGCGTATCCACGAAAAATCCCAGCGTGGAAATTTCCCGCGCGACTTCTTCACAAGCAACGCTATCCACAGCGTAATCAGGCTTGGCAAAAGCCAATACCCGACCCTCGCTGGCTCTGAGATAGGCAACCGCTTCTTCCTGACCCAAAATGGAGAGTGCGCCCGCAATCTGGTTTATCAGAGTTGCCAGTTCCGATGCCTGCGGACGCTTGCTGTTGTCGCGGAAAAAGGCATCCAGCACTTGTTCAATCTCACCAAGATTAGCCTGAATCTCTCTTGCCACCTGAGTCATCAGCATCTTTTCCTGGGCGCGACGGGTCATCTCGTCTAGAATCGGCGCGTCAGCATCATCCAGAGCCTGTCCGGCGCGGCAACTCGCCAGCCGTTCCACTACCAGCGCCGCTTGCGCCGGGAAGGTTTCGCCAAGATGCGTATAATTTTCCAGCGCGTACTGAAACAGGATGAGAGCGGTAGCAACTTCCATTGCCAGCGTATCCGTCTGCCTTGACACATCCGCTGCCAGCCAGACTGCCGTGGAAACCAGACCCTCGGACAACGGTTTTAATTCTTCTCCCAGTACGGCAACATGCTTGGGCACATCCTTGGTTTGTTCCACAAAAACAGCAATCGCAGGCGCGCTGCCGGAACAAAATCTGTTCCACTGCTCACTGGCGATAGCAATAATTTCTTTTAACGAGTGCAACGCGCTTGCCTGCGCCATATTGATTTCTTGCAGCGCCTGACTTTTCTTGGGAATCAGACGCTTCAACTGATAGACGCCCTGAATTTCCTTCAGCAAAGGATCAGCCTTTTCCGGCATGTTCGCCACATAGTAGAGGCAATCTCGCAGGAGGCGCTCGGCGATACCGGGATTACCCTCCTGCAACCGGCGAATCTGCTGGTCAATACGGGCACAGAGGGAACGCGCGTCACCGATTTTGTCGCCCCCGTTCAAAAGCGCCGTCATCAGCCCCAACGCCGACCACCAGAACGCGCGCACAGAAGGCGAAGTCTGCGTCACCTCAATGCGGGCAAGAGCGGCGCGCATCTTGGAAAGCCCGTCGTTGGCCTGATCCTTGTCCCTGGCGCGCAGCCAGATCAACAAGCCTTTCTGAAACAGAACCCGCTCGGCATGGATAAGTTTTTTGCGCTCCGCCGGGGAACGTCTCGCTGCCTTGGCCTTGCGTTTGGGCGGACGCTGGGAAAGATCAGGAAAGAACAGATCAACCGGATTGACCCTCTGTTTGCCAGAGACAGTAACAATTTCCTTATAGATCGGTAAAAGACGCAAGGGCTGATGCAATTCTCCGACAAGCAAATCGCCCAAATATTGGCGCAGGATGGAAAACCCTCGCTCAACAATTGAAATTGCGGCTGTAGTGTCGGAAATTGCCTCGCTTTCCACCTGTGCAAGAAGGGTATCCAGCGCCTCGGTAACCTGAGTTACACCGTCAATGCCGACCATGGTCAACGCGCCGTGCGCCTGTTGCAAATGGGTACGGGCAAATTTGACGTGAGTGCCGTCGCGCTCAGCGAGATATTGCCTCAACGCGCCAAGAGCCGCCTCCAGCGCAACATCAATTTCCCCCTTGACCCAGCTCAAGGGAGCAATGTCAAAATTTTCCGTAATGGCGCTCATAGCAAAGCTCTTAGCTGACCTTGAAACCTGCAACCGATCCCTTCAATTCCGAAGCAAGGGCATTCAACTCATCTACCGCTCTGGCAGTATGATTGGTGCTGACTGTGGTTTGTCGGGTGATGTGCAAAATATCCTGCATCAGTTTGGCGACCTGAGTCGCCGAATGCGATTGTTCCTGAGTCGCGGCAGAGATGTTTTCAATCAGCGCGGCAAGGTCACGCGACACCTGACCGATTTCCGCCAGCGCCTGGCCTGCTGCGTCAGAACGCTTCGCGCCTTCAACAACGCCCTGGGTTGATTGTTCCATTGCGGATACAGCATCCTGAGTGTCGGTCTGAATTGCCTTCACCAGCGCGGAAATCTGTTTGGTAGCCTCAGCGGAACGTTCCGCCAGCCGCTGCACTTCTTCCGCAACCACGGTGAAGCCACGTCCGGCCTCGCCAGCCGAAGCAGCCTGAATAGCGGCATTCAAGGCCAACACGTTCGTCTGCTCGGTAATATCGGAAATCAGTTCCACAATCTCGCCGATCTCCTGCGAGGATTCGCCCAATCGTTTGATACGCTTGGCAGTATCCTGAATCTGCTCCCGAATCTCGTTCATGCTGCGAATGGAATCCTGAACGGCTGCCGTGCCCTTGTCCGCCGCATCCAGAGAAGAACGCGCCACCTGCGCGGATTGAGCCGCATGACCCGAAACGGCCTGCATGGAATCAGCCATCGTCAGCGCCGAATTGCCCGCCATGTTGATTTCTTCACCCTGCTTCGCGGCCGCTGTCAGAAGTTCGGTGGATGTTTTCCGCGCGACTTCGGTCGCTTGCGTCACACGGGTTGCCGCATCGTTAATCCGGCCTACCAGAACGCGCAACTCTTCAATCGTGTAGTTAATGGAGTCGGCAATCGCGCCGGTAATGTCTTCCGACACCGTCGCGGTCACAGTCAGGTCGCCGTCAGCCAAGTCGCCCAATTCGTTCATCAGGCGCAGGATGGCTTCCTGATTCTGACGATTGGTGGATTCAGACGCCTGCCGCTGCAGCTCCGCCTCTTCCGCTCGACCACGGGTATCCTGCACATAAATCTTCCCCATCCACACCAACAAACCCAACATAGCCAAGGACATGATGGCAATGGCATAAACAACCCAGCCGCTCGTATCCAGATTTTTCTGGTAGGCGTTATATAGATTGTCCGCTTCCCTATACAGCGCGTCGCTCTCCAGGAAAATATTGGCTCCTGCCTGCTTGGCCTGCTCCAGATGGTGAAGGGATGCCATGATGCCGCTGATCGCCTCCTGATTGGCAGAAAACACTCTGCCAAGGTCGCGCGTAACAGCCCTTGATTCAGCGTTGCCAATATTTCCCATGTCAGCCAGCAAACTTTCAAAATCAGTCATGTTGTTGAAGAGCGCAAGCGATGTGTCGGGTCGGATAACATCGCTTCCCAGAAGATGATTGACATTTTTGGATATGCTCTGGGTCAACATCCACAACTGGCTGGCCATCGCCGAAGCCCTGCCGGTATCACTGTTATTGAGGGCAGCCAACCGCGCCCCCAGTTCCTGAAAGGACGCATCGTTTTCATTGACGGTGCCGGTATTCTTTTTGAACGCAGCCAATGCCGCTTCTTGTTGGGTCAATAGCGCCACCGATCTTCTCAAGGGATCCCACTGGGTAATGAGGGAATTGAGCGGCTCAAGCACATCGTCCGGCGAAGCGGGAACACTTATCGAGCCGATATTCCCGCCCTGCTTCAAAACACGCAGAAGGCTGGAAAAATTATCGCTCGCCTGCCCCAAGTGCCTGACAGAATCGGCGTCTCCCTGCACGGTCATGGCAGAGCTTTTTGCCAGACGCTGGGAGAGCATCCTGAGATCGCTGGCAGCAGACACATAGGCCATGCCCTGTCTATAACTCTGGTTATTATAGAATACCAACGCCGAGGTGCAGAGGAAAAGCAGGAGCAATAAAAAGACCATGCCCTGGAAACGCTGAGCCATGTTTTGATCATCGCTCGCGCTCCTGCCTTTTCTTTTTTTCCTTTTGCTAGCGACAGGACGCGTAGGCGAAAGGGTGAGCGCGCTATCCAGAAAGCGATCTTTTTTGCCAAATGAGGGAAGTCTGAAGGCCATAGTAAGTCTCCGTAGTCAGGCCATAATATTCATGAATTCGGGATCAGCAAGCAGCGCCGCCAGATCCAGGCGATACCATTTGCCACCATCATTGTCAATAAACAGCCCTGTATTCCATGTTTTTTCACTGGAAGCAGGCTCCACCGTAAAATCTGTCGGCTTTTTCAGTCCCAATAAACCGGACACCAAAATAGCCACGTTATTGCCGAGACGAGTTCCGACAAGCAACAATCGAATGCTGGAACCATGCAGCGATACCGGTTCTTCACCGATAAACGCCGGAAAATCGGTGACGGCATGCAGGTTGCCCCGGATATTCGCCAGACCAAGGAACGATGATTTGGTCAAAGGAACCGGCGTCAACGTAGGCAGGGTAGAAATCACTTCGCCGGAAGCCGACAGATCCAGCAGCCAGCGCGACCTTCCCGCCTGAACGCCCAACAGGGACGCCGGGCGACCGCCGGAAACAGCGCCGACAAGCCTTTGGGAGAGATACTCCTGGAATTCACGCAGACTGACACGCCGAGACATAATTCTGCTCTCCGCCTATGGTAATGCCGCGATTGCCGCCAACAATTCCTGCTCTTTTACCGGCTTGGTCAGATAATTATCCGCTCCTTGCCGCAGACCCCAGATCTTGTCGGTTTCCTGATTCTTGGAAGTGCAGATGATGACAGGGATATTCTTGGCGGCGGCATCACGTTTCAGGTTGCGGGTCGCCTGATAGCCATTCGTGCCCGGCATGATGACATCCATGATAACCAGGTCAGGCTGTTCGGCCTTGGCCTTGGCAATGCCTTCTTCGCCACTCTCTGCGACCAGTGTCAGATAACCGTGCTTACTCAGCATTTCTGTCATTACAAATCGCTCAGTAGGCGAATCGTCTACCACCAAAACTTTTTTGATTGCCATTGCTTGTTTCTCCTTTAAATTCATTTATTTTGCCGCAGCATCCGGTCTGTGGGCGAACTCCACTACCGTCTGCAACAATGTATCCTTGGTAAACGGTTTGGTCAAATACTGGTTGGAGCCGACCAAACGCCCCTTGGCACGGTCGAACAGACCATCCTTGGATGACAACATGACAACAGGGGTTTCCTTGAAGTGCTGGCTTTTCTTGATGATGGCGCAGGTCTGGTAGCCGTCAAGCCGCGGCATCATGATGTCGCAGAAAATGATGTCCGGACGGTTATTGGCAATTTTGGACAGCGCGTCAAAACCGTCTTCGGCCAGGATGACTTCGCAGCCAACCTGGAGCAGGAAAATCTCGGCGCTGCGACGGATGGTTCGGCTGTCGTCAATGACCATCACCTTCGTGCCTTTCATATTCGCGATGTCTGCCAAAACTGTACTCCTAAAATTCTCTGCCTCTAGCGCCGCTCCCTGAAAGGAGTGTCTGCATGACAGAACAAACTAATATTGTACACCCGAAACCGTCTTAGCTCATATTTTACAATGCGCTGTCCCTGTTTCCGGGCATGAAATGCAACAACTGAGGTAAAATCATATCCTATCTTACTCCAATCATCTCCTGCCGCGCCAGACTTTTACAAGCGAAATTCATAAAAGTCCGGCGAAATTTGCCTTGATGTCACCAAAACCGCCCGCAGCGCTTGTCTTCGCCGCCAGTGATCCTGTATGCGGCGCCGGCATTCAAGCTGACATTCTAACTCTTTCCGCCCTTGGCTGCCAGCCGCTCACTGTGGTTACTGCCCTGACCGCGCAGGATACAACAGGCGTTCACACCCTCCTTCCGGTATCGGCGGATTTTGTCCGGCGGCAGGCTTCTTCCCTGATCGAGGACATTCCCATTGCCGCCATCAAGATCGGACTGTTGGGATGCGCCGACCATGCGCGTATTGCGGCAGGCGTCGCAATGCAGCTCAATGTGCCGTTGGTTCTTGACCCGGTTCTTGCCTCCGGGCGGGGAGACATGCTGGCGGATGATTCCTTGCGAGAAGCCTTGCTTGACGCCTTGTTGCCGCATACTGATCTCGTCACGCCCAACATACCGGAAGCCCATGCCCTGTTCCCGGAAATGCCGCCGGATGCGCCCCTGCCACAATTAGCGCAGCGCATGATCGAACGGGGGGCGCGGCATGTGTTGATTACGGGCGCACATGCCTCGATCCCGGAAGTTATCAACACCCTGTATGGCGCAGAAGGCAAAATCCGCGCTGATCATTGGCCGCGCTTGTCAAATTCCTATCATGGTTCAGGATGCACTCTGGCTTCCGCCGTCGCCGCTTTTTTGGCGCGGGGATACAGCATGGAAGCCGCAGTATACGAAGCGCAATGTTATGTCTCGCAAACTTTACGCCATGCCCATCATCCCGGACGGGGACAGGCGATTCCAAACCGCCTCTTCGCCCTAAAAGATCATCTGCCATGAACTCATCCCATCCGCCCTTGTTCGGCCTGTATGCCGTAACGCCGGACGAGCCGGATACGGATAAGCTGCGGGAATCGGTTGCCGCGATTCTGGCAGGCGGCTGTCGTTTGGTGCAGTATCGCAACAAAATGGCGGATGCCCTCCTGCGACGATCCCAGGCCAAAGCCTTGAACGACCTTTGCCGGACGCATGGCGCTGCTTTTATAGTCAACGACGATATCCGCCTAGCCAGGGAAATCGGCGCGGCGGGCGCGCATCTGGGAAAAGATGATACGAATCCAGCCGATGCGCGTAAAATACTGGGGGATGCGGCAATCATCGGCATATCCTGCTATCAGGATTTTATCCGCGCGGAAAATTTCACCCACGCTTGTCATGCCGAGGATGGCTTCCAACGCGCATATCTGGCTTTTGGCGCAGCCTACCCTTCCCCCAGCAAACCGAACGCTCCATTGGCATCAACAGAAATTTTCCGTCGCGCCTCTCATCTTGCGCTTCCTGTTTGCGCTATCGGCGGCATTACCCTGGAAAATGCCGCGCCGCTCATTCGGATGGGAGTTATGATGATAGCCGTCATCCACGATATTTTTTCCCGCCCCGCCGCCGCAATCACGGCGCGGGTGGAAGCCTACCAAAAACTTTTTGAGGAATCGCTCCATGTCTCTTAACGCCGCTCTGTTTGCCAAAGCCCAACGTTTTATCCCCGGCGGGGTCAATTCGCCGGTACGCGCCTTTCGCTCGGTGGGCGGGGCGCCGCGCTTCTTCGCCAAAGGATCGGGCGCAAGATTTCAGGATGTGGAAGGACGGGAATATCTTGATTACGTAGGTTCGTGGGGGCCGTTGATTCTCGGACACGCCCACCCGGAAGTTGTTGCCGCAGTGCAGGAAGCCGCCGAACGGGGGCTTTCCTTCGGCGCTCCAACCGAGGCGGAAATAGAATTGGCTGAACTCCTCTGTCGGCTTGTGCCTTCAATGGAGATGGTGCGCCTCGTATCTTCCGGCACGGAAGCCACCATGAGCGCCATTCGTCTGGCGCGAGGCTACAGCGGACGCGACCTGCTGGTGAAATTCGAGGGCTGTTATCACGGACATAGCGACAGTCTCCTGGTCAAGGCAGGCTCAGGTCTCCTCACTTTCGGCAATCCATCCTCCGGCGGCGTTCCGGCGGACATTGCGCGGCATACGCTGGTGCTGCCCTACAATGATCCCGAGGCGCTGACCGATGCTTTCGCCCGCCACCCTGATGCCATTGCAGCCGTGATTCTGGAGCCGGTTGCCGGCAATATGAATCTTATAATGCCGCGCCCGGAATTTCTTGACGCCTGCCGCGAGCTTACCGCCCGTCATGGCGCAACCCTGATTTTCGATGAAGTCATGACCGGCTTCCGGGTAGGGCTAGGCTCAGCGCAAGGTCTCTATGGCATCACGCCTGATCTTTCCACTTTCGGCAAGGTTATCGGCGGCGGAATGCCGCTTGCGGCCTTTGGCGGCAAGCGGGAGATCATGGAAAAAATCTCTCCCCTGGGGCCGGTCTATCAGGCAGGCACATTGTCAGGCAATCCGCTTGCGGTGGCGGCGGGGCTTGCGACCTTGCGTCTGGTAGAGGCGGACGGGTTTTATGAAACCTTGTCTGCCCGCGCCCGCCGCTTATGCGAAGGCTTGTGTCAGGCAGCAGAGAAACATGATGCGCCTTTCTCCGCGCAAAGCGTAGGCGGCATGTTCGGACTTTATTTCGCGCCGACTCCGCCTGCCTCTTTCGCGGAAGTCATGGCATCCGACGCTGCCGCCTTCAATCGCTTTTTCCACGCCATGCTGGATGCCGGACATTATTTCGCCCCTTCCGCGTTCGAGGCGGGTTTTGTTTGCTCCGCGCACAGCGAGGAAGACATCAACGCAACCGTAGAAGCTGGCGAACAATTTTTCGCGGCGTTGTGAGCGGCATACTGACCGCGCAATCATTTAATATCCGCTTTTTCGCAAGGAGACATCTGTCATGAATTCGGAGATGAAACGCAACAGGCACACCCCACGCAGCACGGAATACGGCGCGTTCTATATGAGCGGCTGGCTAGCGCTTTTTTTCTATATAGTCATTGCTGTCATTACATGCTTGTTCGCTTTGACAGCAGTCGCAGGAGCGCTACCATTGGGACGCATGGTCATAGTCTCTGTCATCGGCGGCTTATTACTTTTCGCGTTGCGCGGCTTTGTGATTCTCGAACCGAATATCGCCGTCGTACTCACCTTTTTCGGTCGTTATGCCGGAAGTTTCAGCCATGCCGGATTTTCCTGGTACAACCCGTTCTGCCAGCGGCAAAAAATCTCGCTGCGTGTTTATAACCTGAATTCACCGACATTGAAGGTCAACGACAAATCCGGCAACCCGATTGAAGTGGCGGCGGTAATTGCCTGGCGTGTGCGCGATACCGCGCGCGCCGTGTTCGATGTGGAAGACTACAGGTATTTCATTGCCGTCCAGAGTGAATCGGCGCTCCGCCAGGTCGTAAGTTCGCGTTGTTATGATGGCGGCGAAGACAGCGCCGACTCGTTGCGCGGCGATCTTGACTCCGTGGCGCAGTTATTGTCCTCAACCATTCAGGCGCATGTCGAATTGGCCGGCATCGAAATCATCGAAGCGAAAATCTCGCACCTTGCCTATGCGCCGGAAATTGCCAGCGCAATGCTGCGACGGCAGCAGGCTGCCGCCGTGATTGCCGCGCGCGCAGAGATTGTCAAGGGAGCGGTAACGATGGTGCAAATGGCGTTGCAGCATCTGGAACAGGAAAATATCGTTTCACTCAACGATGCCGACAAGGTGCAACTGGTCACTAATCTGATGACGGTGTTGGTATCTGAAAACGACACGCAACCAGTGCTGTCAATGTCGAAACAGAACACAGGGGAACGCGCATGACGAATGCCGACGTTCGCAGCGTCGGCAAGCTATTATGCGCTGAAACTATGCTATGTGGCAATAATATGATCGCTGTCCTTCCAAAAAATTACCGAACAATCTCCGGTTGTCTTAATGGATAAGAGTGTGTCCGTAGGCCGGGAGAGGGCTATGTTTCAGACTGAAATTTCCGCTTCCTGAATCTGTAACCCTTAAACCCTCTCCCCCAACCCCTCTCCCATAAATGAGAGAGGGGAGACAACCCGCTCTGCCTGCCGTTCTCTCCTCTCCCGCGCCCAATCACTCGTCATTCCCGCTTCTCATCATACTAAACATCAGTCACAAATTTTGATGCAATACTGGATTCCCGCCTTCGCGGGAATGACGGAAGAGTTGGAGCATGCGCAGGAATAACAGATGGCATAATTCCCCTCTCCAATTTGTTCCGCTTGTGGCGCAGCCAAAGACCGGAAGAGAGCAAAGGATTTTTCTCCCCTCTCCCGCAAGCGGGAGAGTGTGGCCGAAGGCTGGGAGAGGGCAAAGGTTCAGATTGAAATTTACGCCTCCTGAATCTGCAACCCTTAAACCCTCTCCCCCAACCCCTCTCCCACTCGCGGCGCAGCCACAAGCGGGAGAGGGGAGCAAAACCTCTGAAGCCGCGCTATTTACAGAACGCATATACCTTGTACGTTGGACAGTTTAAGCGTTTGAATCAAATGCTTGCTTTTCCATAAGCAATAGTAAAATCTCGTCTTTCCGTTTTTTCGGACGTTGCATGACGACCGCCGTAAAACCCTGCTTTCAACAAATCATCCTTACGCTCCAAGAGTTCTGGAGCAGGCAGGGCTGCGCCCTGTTGCAGCCTTACGACATGGAAGTCGGCGCAGGCACGAGCCATACCGCCACTTTTTTACGCGCCATCGGGCCGGAACCTTGGCGCGCCGCCTATGTGCAGCCTTCGCGCCGCCCGAAGGACGGGCGTTACGGCGAAAACCCCAACCGGATGCAGCATTACTACCAGTACCAAGTGGTGCTTAAACCTTCGCCGACCGATATTATTGACCTTTACCTCGCCTCGCTCGAAGCGTTGGGGTTTGATCTCAAAAAGAACGACGCGCGTTTTGTCGAGGACGACTGGGAAAATCCCACCCTGGGCGCGTGGGGATTGGGCTGGGAAGTGTGGATGAACGGCATGGAAGTAACGCAGTTCACCTATTTCCAGCAGGTCGGCGGCATTGACTGCAAGCCCATTACCGGCGAGATTACCTATGGCCTGGAACGTCTGGCAATGTACCTGCAAGGCGTGGAAAACGTCTATGATCTCATCTGGACGGATGGCGCAGCTCCCTTGGGTGGCAGAGAATCCCGCGCAGCGGGTGAGCGTGGGGGTCGCCTTACCATTAAGGTTAAAGATATCAGGATAGCTGAATCCCGCGCAGCGGGTGAGCGTGGGGGTCGCCTTACCTATGGCGACGTGTACCACCAGAACGAAGTCGAGCAGTCGGCCTACAATTTCGAGTATTCGGACGCCGCTTTTCTGTTTGACGCATTCACTGCCCATGAGAAGCAGGCGCAGAATCTGATGACCGCGCAACTGGCGCTGCCCGCTTATGAACAAGTGCTGAAAGCCGCGCACACCTTCAATTTGCTCGACGCTCGCGGCGCGATTTCCGTAACCGAACGCGCCGCCTACATTGGTCGCATCCGCAATCTGGCGCGCAGCGTCGCGCAAAGCTATCTGGATTCCCGCGCCCGCCTTGGTTTTCCGATGGCGCAAAAGGAACGAGCCGAGGAAGCTCTGGCCCAAATCGCACGGAGCGCCGCCCGCCCATGACTGCTCAAAATCTACTCGTCGAAATCGTTGTCGAAGAACTCCCGCCCAAGGCGTTGAAGACTTTGGGCGAGAGTTTCGCCGCCCTGCTGGCAGCTTCCCTCAAACAGGACGGACTGACTCAAAATGACGCAACCGTCACCGCTTACGCCACGCCGCGCCGCCTGGCCGCGCACATTACCGGGGCGCTTGCCGTCGCTCCCGACAAGGCGGTATCGAAGAAACTGATGCCGGTATCCGTCGGATTGGATCAAGCAGGCGCGCCCACGCCCGCATTGCTCAAAAAACTTACCGCCTTGGGCGCGGAGCCGTTCGCCGTCGAGAAACTGCGCCGGGAGAACGACGGCAAGGTTGATACCCTGTTCTACGACAGCGCCGTCAAGGGGGCGACACTTGCCGAAGGTCTGCAAAGGGCGATTGAATCCGCGCTCGCCGCGTTGCCGATTCCGAAGATGATGAGCTACCAACTGGCCGATGGCTGGACGAGCGTCAATTTCGCGCGTCCCGCGCATTCGCTTCTGGCTCTCCACGGCGCGGCAGTCGTGCCGGTTACTGCGCTTGGCCTATCTTCCGGCAATGTTACAAATGGGCATCGCTTTGAGGCGAGCGTCGACCCCATTCCCATTGAACACGCCGATGCTTACGCCAAAACCCTGCTCGACAAGGGCGCGGTCATTGCTTCCTTTGCCGAGCGCCGCGCTGAAATTGTCCGCCAATTGGCGGCGGCTGCGAAAAAGGCGGGGGGCGGTCTTCGTCCGGTGGAAGACGATGCGCTGCTTGACGAAGTGACCGCGCTTACTGAACGCCCAAATGTCCTCATTGGTGAGTTCGAGCCGGAATTTCTGGAAGTGCCGCAGGAATGCCTGATTCTGACGATGAAGGCAAACCAGAAGTATTTTCCGCTGCTGGACGCAACCGGAAAACTTACCCACCGCTTCCTGATCGTCAGCAACCTCACTCCCCTCGATCCTTCCGCCATCGTAAGCGGCAATGAGCGCGTCGTGCGTCCTCGCCTGGCCGACGCCAAATTCTTTTTCGATCAGGATCGCAAAAAAACTCTTGCTTCCCGTATTCCGGCGCTGGCAAAGGTTGTCTATCACAATAAACTCGGCAGCCAGTCAGAGCGTAGCGAACGGGTGTCCGCCATTGCCTGCGCCATCGTAAACAAGCTGCCGGAAGGTTTTATTTCCGCAGAGATGGTCGTACAAGCCGCAGAACTTGCCAAAGCCGATCTGCTCACGGACATGGTAGGCGAATTTCCCGAATTGCAAGGCGTTATGGGGCGCTATTACGCCTTATACGATGGTTTACCCGCAGACGTTGCCGACGCTATCGCAGACCACTATAAACCACGTTTTGCGGGCGGTACCCTGCCGCGCGGCAGGGTCGGCATGGTCGTTGCGCTGGCGGACAAGCTGGAGACGCTTGCGGGAATGTTCAGCATTGGGCAAACGCCCACTGGCGACAAAGACCCTTTCGCGCTACGGCGTCATGCGTTAGGCGTGATTCGGATTTTGACGGAAGGCGCTCTGGATGCGCCCCTCTCCGATCTTATTGACCTTGCTGCGGCTCATTTCAGCGGAACGGGGGTCGAAAAACAACTGGCGGAATTCATCTTTGATCGCCTTGCCGTCAACCTGCGCGAACAAGGATATACAGCGCAGGAAGTCGACGCGGTGCTTTCCCTCTCCCCGCAGTTGCTCTCCGATATCAATAAGCGTCTGACCGCCGTGCGCGTCTTCGTAACCTTGCCGGAAGCTCCTGCGCTTGCCGCCGCCAACAAGCGAGTCGGCAATATCCTGAAAAAAGCCGAAGAAGCCGCGACAGCGAGGCTTGATCCCGCCCTGTTGCAAGAACCCGCCGAGATCGCATTGTCCAACGCGCTGAACAGCGTCGCGCCTCTGGCGAATGCGGCCTTCGAGGCGGGTGATTACACCAGCTCGCTGCAAACGCTCGCGGCTCTGCGTGATCCCGTGGATGCTTTTTTCGATAAAGTTATGGTCAATGTCGAAGACCGGAAATTACGCGCCAATCGCTTCGCGTTACTTGCCCGACTCTTTGACGCGATGAACAGGGTCGCCGATCTATCAAGGCTGTCGGCCTGAATTTTCCGGGAGGATTTTCGCCATGAACCTCGTCATTCTTGATCGCGACGGCGTTATCAACCACGACTCCGATCAATTCATCAAGTCGCCCGACGAATGGCGGCCTATCCCCGGTTCGTTGGAAGCCATTGCGCGCCTTACCCAATCCGGCTACACGGTCGTTGTCGCCACCAATCAGTCCGGCATAGGACGCGGCCTGTTCGACATGGACGCCATGAACGCCATCCACGAAAAAATGCTGAAAGCCGTATCCGCCGCAGGCGGGCATATTGACGCTTTTTTTTATTGTCCTCACACGGCGGATTCCGATTGTCGGTGTCGCAAACCCAAGCCCGGCATGTTTCATGACATCTCCGAGCGTTTTAACATTGATCTTCCTGGCGCGCCCGCCATCGGCGATTCTTTGCGCGATCTTGAAGCCGCCGCCGCCGCAGGTTGTCGCCCCATGCTGGCGCTCACCGGCAAGGGAAAACAAACCCGCGCGGCAAGCAATTTGCCGCCCGGCACATTGGTATTCGCCAGCCTTGCCGCTGCCGTCAGCCACATTCTTGATGGGACGCAAGCATGATGCGTTGCTGCCTGTTTTGGCTACTCATCTCTCTTGTCACGATTCTGACGGGCTTTCTGCTTTGCTGCCTGATTCCCTTTTCCGACGCGGCGCGTTTTTCCGTAGCCAGACTCTGGCTCAAGGCTTTTATGGGGCTTGCCGACTTGATTCTCGGCCTGAAAATGGAAGTAAGGGGCAGGGAGAACATTCCCGACACACCCACGCTGGTTCTTGCCAAGCATGAATCCGCCTGGGAGACTGTGGGCTTGCAAAGCATCTTCAACCCTTCTGTATTTGTGCTGAAGAAGGAACTGCTGAAAATTCCCTTCTTTGGCTGGGGTCTCTTTGCCTTGAGGATGATCGCCATTGACCGCGACGCAGGGCGAAAAGCCTTGCGGCAGATGCTGGAGCAGGGAAAGGAGCGGCTGAAGTCCGGCATCTGGATCGTTGTTTTTCCCGAAGGCACTCGCGTCCTGCCTGGTGAAAGAATGCGCTACAAGCCGGGCGCGGTCTATCTTGCCCTGAAGACCGGCGTGCCGGTTTTGCCTGTCGCGCACAATGGCGCGGATTGCTGGCCCAGGAAGTCGCTCCTTATTCGTCCCGGCACGATCACTGTCAGCATTGGGCCTGTCATTTCGACCATTGGCAGGAAAGACGCCGAAATTAACGCCGCTGCGGAAGAATGGATTGAAAAGGAGATGCGTATCATCGCCCCGCATCGTTATCAAGCCTAGGCATACCCGCCCTCTCCCCACGCTTTTATGACCATGCCCGCAGATAATTTCCACTAAGCGCGAGATGCGGGAAAAGTTCAAAATCGGACACGACACTCAACTTGAAATCGGAACGGGCATCACCGTCATTCTTGCGGAAGATGCCGCAACCGCTGGGGTCAGCACAAGCGACGCGGCACCCGCAACAAGGGAAACGGATTTATTGCGGAACAGCAAGAGCATCCGGCATATTCATTCCGTTACGGGGGTACATTTTTTGCGCTCGCCTCCGGCGAAAACAGGAAGTCGGCCTGACGCCCTTTGTCGGCCTTATAGCGCCCCTGGCAGCCAAGGTCATTCAGTCCGCTATTTGATGGCGCGTCGGTCAATTATGGCAATGGCCTGGGTACGGCTGGAAACTCCAAGCCGCTTGAAAATGGCGGAGAGATGGATTTTGACCGTGCCTTCAGACAAACCCAACCGCTCGGCGATTTCACGGTTGGAATGACCATTCACCATCAGAGAGAAAACCTCGCCCTGCCGCCCTGTCAAGCCATATTGCGTTAATCTGGCCTTCCTTCTTTCCAGCGGGATGGTCAGTATCTCGCTACTTTTCGGCAATTTATGCGCGTCGTCAGGGCGAAAAATTTTCCCGTTCAACACATACATTATGGCGCGCACCAGCTTGTCGCCGGAATAATGTTTGGGGATAAACCCTGACGCGCCCTCGGCAAACACGCGCTTGATCGTTTCAGGGTAAGAAAAGGCGGAGAGGATCACGACAGGAATATGCGGGCAAATCTGCCTGAACTGCTTCAAGCAAGCAAAGCCGTCCATTCCGGGCAACGCCAAATCCAGAAGAATCAGGTCAAAGTCCGTGCTGTCGCGCAGCATTGCCAGCGCCTGCGTGCCGTTGGCGGCTTCTTCGACACGTAATTCCTCAAGGGCGCGCAGTACGTGCGCCAGAGCTTCCCGTACCAAAGCATGGTCTTCGACGATTAATATCTTGGGCATAATGGGGAATTGTAGCATCCGCAATCGCACCGATGGCAAATTTCAAGCCGCCTTGCCATACAGCCTTTAACCGCTTGCCAGTTTTTGCCGCAACAACTCCGTCACCTGTTGAGGGTTCGCCTTGCCCTTGGCGGCTTTCATCACCTGCCCCACCAGCGCGTTGAATGCCTTTTCCTTGCCCGCCTTATATTCGGAAACACTGACAGGATTAGCCGACAACGCTTCATCCACCAATCCCTCAATCGCGCCGCTGTCGGTTATCTGTCGCAAACCATGCTTCTCGATAATTTCATCCGCATCGCTCCCCTCGCCTGCCCACAGCGCGTCAAAAACCTTCTTGCCAATGGCGTTGGAAATCGTGCCGTCCATAATACGCATGACCAGTCCGCCCAACTGCGTAGCATTCACCGCAGCCTCCGAAATTTCCCGATCTTCCCGCTTCAATCGCGCCGCAAGGTCAACCATGACCCAGTTGGCGCACAGTTTCGCCGCGGCAGGAATGGAGGCGCGAACGGCAGCCTCGAAATAATCCGCCATCTCCAATGACGCCGTAAGAATCGCGGCATCATAGGCGGAAAGACCGTAGTCGCTTATAAAACGCTGGCGTTTGGCGGCGGGCAGTTCCGGCAACGCCGTTTGCTCGCGTTCGATCCAGTCCGCTGAAACAAGGAGCGGCAACAAGTCTGGATCAGGGAAATAACGATAATCATGCGCGTCCTCTTTCGAGCGCATGGCGCGGGTTTCTCCCGTCGCAGGGTCAAACAGAACCGTCGCCTGCTCAAATTGACCGCCGTCTTCCAGCGTTTCAATCTGCCAGCGGGTCTCAAATTCAATAGCCTCTTTCAAATAACGAAAGGAATTCAGATTCTTGATTTCCCGCCGTGTTCCCAGAGGCGCGCCGGGACGGCGCACGGAAACATTGGCGTCGCAGCGAAACGATCCTTCCTGCATGTTGCCGTCGCAAATGCCGATCCAGCGCACAAGCGTATGCAAGGCTTTGGCATAGGCGACAGCCTCCTCGGCAGAACGCATGTCCGGCTCGGAGACGATCTCCAGAAGCGCCGTTCCGGCGCGATTAAGGTCAATGCCGCTCTTGCCGTGAAAATCCTCATGCAGCGATTTGCCCGCGTCCTCTTCCAGATGGGCGCGGGTAAGTCTAATCCGCTTTTCATAGCTTTTCTCGCCCTGGCCTACCATGATGTCAAGATGCCCGCCCTGCACAATCGGCGATTCCAGCTGGCTGATCTGGTAACCTTTGGGCAGATCGGGATAAAAATAATGTTTTCGCGCAAAAGCGGATTTTTCCGCAACTGTAGCTTCAACAGCCAGGCCGAAACGAATCGCGCATTCCACAGCGCCTTTATTGAGCACTGGCAAAACGCCGGGCAACGCCAGGTCTATAAGCGAAGCCTGGGTATTTGCCGCCGCGCCGAAGGCAGTAGAGGCGCCGGAGAAAATTTTTGACTTTGTGGCCAGTTGCGTATGCGTCTCAAGGCCGATGACGATTTCCCAGGTCATGTCACAATCCCCCGCGATCAAAAGCCTTGCGGACGGCGGGTATGCCAGTCCGTCGCCTGCTGATATAGGTGCGCGACATTCAACAGCCGCGCTTCGTCAAAATAATTGCCGATCAACTGTAGGCCGATGGGCAAACCCTGCCCGTCAAAACCAGAGGGAATGGAAAGTCCCGGCAAGCCCGCAAGGTTGACCGCAATGGTGTAGATGTCGGAAAGGTACAACGCCACCAGGTCAGAGGTTCTTTCGCCGATATTGAATGCCGTGGTAGGACTGGTCGGCCCCAGAATAACATCGCACTCCCGAAACGCTTTCCTGAAATCATCGGCAATCAGGCGGCGCACCCGCTGCGCCTTCAGGTAGTAGGCATCGTAATAACCATGTGAAAGCACGTAAGTTCCGATCATGATACGGCGTTTGACCTCCGCGCCAAACCCCTCCGCGCGGCTTTTCGTATACGCCTCGCTCAAATCGTTGCAATCGGGAGCGCGGTAGCCGTAACGCAGACCGTCGAAACGAGAGAGGTTGGAACTTGCCTCTGCCGGAGCGATCACGTAATAGACAGGGACGGAAAGATGGGAATTAGGCAAGGCCACGTCCACGATTTTCGCGCCCAGACGCTTGTATTCCTCCACGACCAGGAGCACTGCGGACACGACCTCAGCGTTCGCGCCCTCGCCGAAAAATTCTTTCGGCAGGCCGATTTTCAAGCCATCCAATGGCTGCCCCAGCAGGCGGCTGTAATCTTCGGCGGGACGCTCAAGGCTTGTTGAATCCCGCTCGTCAAAGCCCGCCATCGCGGAAAGGACAAGAGCGCAATCTTCCGCGGAATGGGCAATGACTCCCCCCTGATCAAGCGACGAGGCGAAGGCGACCATGCCGTAGCGGGAAACGATGCCGTAGGTCGGCTTGATGCCGGAAAGCCCGCAAAACGCGGCAGGCTGCCGGATTGAGCCGCCCGAATCCGTGCCTGTGGCGACAGGCGCTAGATAAGCCGCGACCGCCGCCGCCGATCCGCCGGAAGAGCCGCCCGGCACACAGGTCTTGTCCCAGGGATTTTTCACCGCGCCAAACCAGGATGTCTCATTTGAAGAACCCATAGCGAACTCATCCATATTCACCTTGCCGAGGGATACCATGCCCGCCTCTCGTTCGAGCTTCGTCACCACAGCGGCGTCGTAAGGCGAGACGAAATTTTGCAGCATCTTTGAGCCGCAGGTGGTCAGCCAGCCTTCGGCGCAGAAAAGGTCTTTCTCCGCCAGGGGAATTCCGGTGAGCATTCCCGCTGATCCGGCAGCCAGACGCTGATCGGCGGCTTTTGCTGCGGCAATGGTCTTTTCCTCGTCCACCGTGATAAAGGCGTTCAATTCAGGATTCAGGCGAGTTACGCGATCAAGAAAAAGACGGGCAAGCTCAACGCTGGAAATTCGCTTTTCATGCAGAGCGCGGCTCAAGGTCTTGAGGTCGGAATAAATCATGTCTGGGAACTCATTCAATTACTTTTGGCACAAGGTACAGCCCGTTTTCCGCATCCGGCGCGATAGATTGAAGCAGGTCACGCACCGCTCCGTCCTCGTCCCGGTAGGTTACTTCATCCGCGCGTAATCGCTGCCAGGCGTCATGAACGTGCGTCTTCGGCTCAATGCCTGCCGTATCAACAGCCTGTAGAGCCTCGATCAGGGAAAAAATCCCGTTTAACTGCCAACACGCTGTTTCGACTTCCGCTGGCGTAATCTCAAGACGCGCCAGACGGGCAATATGCTCAATTTCCAAAAGGGTAAGCGACATGAAAACAACCTTGACCGACGAAAAAATCCTGATTAAAAATAAGGGAAATGCCCTTGTGCCCGTATTATAAGGTATCATTATGGTTTTATCTTTTTCTTCGCGTTTTGCACACAGGAACTTTAGCATGTTCGGTCTTTTCCGTAACTATTTCTCCAGTGATTTCGCCGTCGACCTGGGCACGGCCAACACCTTGATTTACGCGCGCGGACGCGGCATCGTCCTTGACGAGCCTTCCGTCGTCGCCATTCGCACCGAAGGCGGCCCCTCTGCCAAGAAAGTCATTCAGGCTGTGGGAAAAGACGCCAAGGAAATGCTGGGCAAGGCTCCCGGCACGATTCAGGTCACACGCCCCATGAAAGACGGGGTCATCGCCGATTTTGACATCACCGAACACATGCTTAAGCAGTTCATCAAAATGGCGCGCGAGACCCGGTTCCCTCCTTCTTCGCCGCGCATCATCATTTGCGTCCCTTCCGGCTCAACCCAGGTTGAGCGGCGCGCCATCCGTGAGTCGGCAATCAACGCGGGCGCAAAACATGTCCTCCTGATCCCTGAGACAATGGCTGCGGCCATCGGCGCGGGACTGCCGGTAGGCGACGCGGTAGGATCAATGGTAATAGACATCGGCGGCGGCACCACCGAAGTCGGAGTCATCTCCCTGGGCGGCCTTGTCTATTCCGGATCGGTCAGGGTTGGCGGCGACAAGTTCGATGAATCCATCATCAACTACATCAGTCGCAACTACGGGATGCAAATCGGGGAAAACACCGCCGAGAACACCAAGAAAGCTATCGGCTCCGCTTTTCCAGGCACGGAAGTGCGGGAGATGGAAATATCCGGCATCAACAAGGCGGAAGGCATCCCGCGCAAATTCACCATCTCTTCCAATGAAATTCTGGAAGCATTGGCTGAACCGCTGAATCAGGTTATTTCCGCCGTCAAATCCGCGTTGGAAAGAACTCCGCCTGAACTGGGGGCGGACATTGCCGAAAAAGGCATGGTACTGACCGGCGGCGGGGCGCTCCTGCGCGATCTGGATCGTCTGCTGATGGAAGAAACCGGCCTGCCGGTCATCATCGCCGACGACCCCTTGACCTGTGTCGCGCGCGGTTGCGGCATGGCTCTGGAGAAGATGGACAAGCTGGATTCCATCTTCACGTCCGAATAACGCGGGATCAAACGGCTTGCCGTGGTCGAAGGCAGCGCTGCACCGCCTCTTTTCCGGCGCGGCCCCACGCCGCTGGCCATACTCGGTTTTTATATAATGCTTTCCGCTTCGCTGTTCGTGCTGGACATGCGTTTTGGCGCTCTGGAATTTCTCCGCCAGGGCATTTCCGTAGTCTCCGACCCCTTGCAATACGCGGCGCAAACCCCGATGCGCCTTGCCGTTGAAGGCCATGCCTACCTTCGCGCTCTGGAAGAGGCGGAAGATGAAATAGAGCGCCTGAAAACCGACAAACTCGCCATTGCGCCTGAGTTGAACCGCCTGCAACATCTGGAGAGCGAAAACGCCGAACTGCGCGAGATTCTGGCTCTCAATCAGCGCGAAACCATAAGCGGACAGGCGGCAAACGTGCTGCGAGCCGCCCGCGACCCTTTTGTGCGTCGAGTGTATGTCGACAAGGGGCTGAAAGACGGCATTACCGCCGGACAGCCGGTCATTGACGAAAAAGGCGTGGTAGGGCAAATCACCCGCGCCTTTCTTCTTTCCTCTGAACTAACCCTATTGACCGACAAAAATCTGGCCGTTCCGGTGCAGATTCAGCGTACCGGTCAGCGTTCCGTAGCTTTCGGATTGGGTAACGGACAAATGGAACTCCGTTACATGCCGACCAGCGCCGATATTGTTGTCGGAGATATTCTCCATACATCCGGTCTTGACGATGTTTATCCCGCAGGTTTTCAGGTTGCCGAAGTAACGCTGGTGACAGGGGACAGCTCCAACGCTTTTGCCCATATAATCGCCGAACCGCTCGCCAGCGCGGAAAGCAGAAGCGTCGTCATGATCCTGAATGTCAAGAAAAGCCTGCCGCTGGAAGAAGAAGCGGATAACCCGGACAGCCGCTAGGAAGCACGCCATGCAAACTCCCAGCAACTACTCCAGACGCATTCTGCGCCCCGCGCATCCTTGGTTCATCGCGCTTAGTTTATTCATCGCGCTGCTCCTTAACATGCTCTCTACCGGGCAATGGTTATTCATGCCTGACTGGGTAATGCTGACCCTCTGTTTCTGGAATATGCGGGAAGGGCGGACGATGAAAATGAGAAGCTCATTTTTTCTGGGGCTTGTCATGGATGTGGCGAATGGCGCGGCGTTGGGGCAGCACGCATTGGCCTACGTGCTTGTCGGTTACACGGCCGGCAGCATTTCCAGAAGAATGTTCTGGTTTTCTCTAACCCGGCAGACGCTTCTCATGCTCCCGCTTTTCCTCTCTGTCACGGCCTTGCAGATTTTCATCCGCCTCATGGCGGGCGAGACTTTTCCCGGCTGGGGACTGTTCATCTCCCCGGTCATTACGGCTCTACTCTGGCCTCCGGCTAGCCTGCTGCTGCTCCTGCCGCAATACCAACCTGAAGAACGGGACGAAAACCGCCCCATTCTATGATAGATGAACGATTTTCAGCACGCCCAGCTTGAACTGAAACATTTTCACCGCCGCTTGTCGGTGGCTGCTTCTGTCATGCTTCTGTTCTTTTGCCTGCTGTTCGCCAATCTTTTCTATCTACAGGTGACAAGGCATGATTATTACACCACCCTGGCTGAAGGCAACCGAATTTCCCTGGTTCCGATCGCCCCAAATCGCGGCAATATCGCCGACCGAAACGGCGTCGTCCTGGCGCGTAATTATTCGGCGTTTACCCTGGAAATCGCCCCCGCCCAGATTCACAACCTTGAGGAGACCATTGACCGTCTGGCCGAGATCGTCACAATCGAGCACAAGGATCGGCGCCGCTTTTACCGGCTGTTGCAGGAATCCAGAAATTTCGAGTCCATACCCATTCGCACCAAGCTCTCCGACGAGGAAGTCGCCCGTTTTGCCGCCCGTCGTTATCTCTTTCCGGGCGTCGACATCAAGGCTCGCCTGTTTCGCCAATATCCAGAAGGCGCGCTTGCCGCGCACGCCATCGGCTACATCAGCCGGATCAACAACAGAGACGAAGCATGGATCAGGCAGTCCAGAGAGGAAGAGAACTACAAAGGCACCGAGCACATCGGTAAAATCGGAGTGGAGCGGAATTATGAATTTGAACTGCACGGCATCAGCGGTTACGAGCAACTGGAAGTCAACGCGCACGGGCAAACCGTGCAAGTGCTTGACCGGACTTCGCCCATACCCGGCAATGACCTGCGGCTAACATTGGACAGCGCCTTGCAAAGAGTAGCGGAAGAATCATTCGCGGGGAAAAGAGGCGCGCTGGTCGCGCTTGACCCGCGTAACGGCGCGATTCTGGCTCTGGTTTCCGCGCCGACCTTCGACCCCAACCTGTTCGTCGACGGTATCCGTTTCGACGACTGGGACGAACTCAACAACAACCCCGACAAACCCATGCTGAACCGGGCTACCAACAGCGCCTACCCGCCCGGCTCCACGTTCAAGCCTTTGATGGCGATGGCAGCCCTGGCTCAAGGCAGGCGTCGCCCGGAACATGCATTCAACGACCCTGGCTCTTTTACCCTGGGCAACCACAACTTCATGGACAACAAGGCGGGCGGGCATGGCTTCGTCGACATGGCGCGTTCCATTATTGTCTCCTGCAACACTTACTATTATCAGCTTGCCGCCGACATGGGAATTGACAATATCGCCCGCTTCATGGGGCAACTTGGGCTGGGACGGCGCACCGACATTGACATGCCCAGCGAGAGCAGCGGCGTCCTCCCGTCGCCGGAATGGAAAAGGCAGCGTTTTTCCAAACCTGAGCAACAAAGATGGTATGCCGGCGAGACCATCTCCGTCGGCATCGGGCAAGGGGATAACGCCTATACCATGTTACAAATGGCACATGCCTACGCCAATCTCCTGAACTATGGTCGCGTCTTTCGTCCGCATCTGGTCGACTCCGTCGTCAACCCGACCACAGGCACGATACGAAAGATCGAGAGCCAGCCGGTACGCGAAATTTCGCTTAACCCAAAGCATGTTAATTTCATCAAAAACGCGATGGCCAGAACTATCAGGGAAGGCGGCGTATCCAGAGTGTTTGCGGGCGCGTCTTATGAATCCGGCGGCAAAACCGGCACTGCCCAGGTCTTCAGTCTGCGCGGGCAAAGGTATATTGCCGGTCGCCTCCGGGAGCATCTGCGCGATCATGCCCTGTTCATCGCTTTCGCTCCGGTCGAGGAGCCGCAAATTGTGATCGCGGTACTGGTGGAAAACAGCGGTTTTGGCTCGCAATTCGCCGCGCCCATTGCCAGGCGGGTTTTCGATTATCATTTCCTGGGCACAGAGGACAATACGCCCATCAAGGCTATGGAACAACATGACGAACCGGAAGGAGAAGCGGATGATCCTTAGCGCCAGGCATTGGTTCACAAAAATTCGCGCCCATATTGATTTGCCGCTCCTCTTAATCGTGCTGATTCTGATGGCGGCTGGTCTCGTTACGCTCTATTCCGCCACTTATTCCGATGACGGAAGTCGCTTGAGCAGTCAGGCAATCAATATGATCCTCTCCTTGCTGGTCATGCTCGCCGCCGCTCAGGTGGCTCCGCAACATCTGCTGCGCTTCGCCTTGCCGCTTTATCTCCTTGGTCTTACCCTCTTGATTGGAGTGGCCTTTTTCGGAATTGTCGTCAATGGTTCCAGACGCTGGCTTTCTCTGGGCGTTGTCCGCATTCAACCTTCGGAAATCATGAAAATCGCCATACCCATGATGCTGGCATGGTATTTTCATAAACAGGAAGCCGTAATCAACGCAAAAACCTTTGCCGGAGCCGCGCTGATTTTGCTCGTTCCGGTTCTGTTCATCCTGAAGCAGCCCGATCTTGGCACTGCTCTTCTGGTGGGCGCGGCTGGTTTTTTCGTCATTTTCTTTGCCGGTCTGCCCTGGAAAGCCATGCTCGGCCTTACCGTCGCGGCGGGAGCGGCTTTTCCTTTCCTTTGGGATGTGCTGCACGATCACCAGCGCCGCCGAATACTGACCCTGTTTGATCCCGCCGCCGATCCCCTGGGCGCGGGGTATCACATCATTCAGTCAACCATCGCCGTCGGCTCCGGCGGCCTGTTCGGCAAGGGCTGGCTGAACGGAACCCAGACCCACCTCAAATTCATTCCGGAAAAACATACGGATTTCATCTTCACCGTATTCGCCGAGGAATGGGGGCTTGTCGGCTCCGCTGTTCTCATCTTGCTCTTCATTTGCCTTATCGGTCGCGGCCTGATGATCGCCGCTGCCGCACCCAACCTCTTTTCCCGCCTGCTTGCCGCTTCCATTGCGATGGGTTTTTTTGCCTACGCCTTCGTTAATATAGGCATGGTCTCCGGTATACTGCCCGTGGTAGGGATACCTCTCCCGCTCGTCAGTTACGGCGGCACGGCATTGATTACAATGATGCTCGGTATTGGTATCCTTATGAGTATTCATACCCACCGTGTGCTGATCAAAAAATGAGCCGATTTGCCCTGCCTTTCTCCTTCGCTCTGGCTGTTTTGCTGACGCTTCCCGCCTGTTCCATCCTGCGTACTGCCTCTAATGTAATAAAGCCTGCGCCAGCCACAGGCAGTCAGAAAGGCGGCGGCTATTACAAGGACGACGGTCCGGGCGACGCAATTCCGGCCAACCTCGATCTGATCCCTAATGCCGTGCCGCGCGTCGAGCCGTTGCACAAGGGCGCAACCCGCCCCTACACGCTGTTTGGCAAAAGCTACGTGCCGCAAACCAAAATCCAGACGTTTCGCCAGGAAGGAATTGCCAGTTGGTACGGGAAAAAATTTCACGGGAGAACAACCTCCATTGGCGAAACTTACGACATGTTCGCCATGACCGCAGCCCATCCTACTCTTGCCCTGCCCTCTTACGCCCGTGTAACCAATCCAAAGACCAGGCAAAGCATCGTTGTCCGGGTCAATGACCGGGGGCCATTTCACGCCGGACGAATCATTGATCTCTCCTATACTGCCGCCTACAAGCTGGGTTACATTGAAAAGGGCAGCGGGCCTGTCATCGTGGAATCAATCGTTCCCGGAACTCCCCTTTTCGCCGCGCTCGCCGCCAAGCCCGCTACGGTCGCGGCTTCTTCTCCCGCCCCCGCCCCTGCCGCTACTCCTGCCCTTGCTCCTGCTCCTGCTCCGGCTCCGGCTCCTGCTCCTGCCCCTGCTCCTGTTCCGGCTCCGGCTCCTGCCCCCGCCCCTGCTCCGACTCCCGCTGACAGTCAGGCGCTTGACGCTCTGGCGCAGCGTCTCTCGACAGATGATGCCCCGACGGACGCGCCTGTCGCTGCCGAACACGCACATGGCTTTTTCCTGCAATTAGGCGCTTTTTCCCTGCCGGAAAATGCGGAAAATCTGAAGAACCACCTGCTTAGCGAACTCGATTGGCTGTCCGATCCGGTTTTCATCCGCCGTGACGACAACCTCTATCGCCTGCAAACCGGCCCTTACCCCACCCGCGCCGCCGCTCTGGAAGTCGCCGAACGCATCCGCGCCACCTTCGGTCAATCTCCTACTCTGGTCATTCGCTGAATACTGGTCTCGCACAATCTCTGCCATTTTTTATTGCGGAGGTTGCGCGAGACAAAACGTGACGGCTACTCTGATTGTGCCGGGTAATCCCATGCCTTCAGGCAGGTACCTTGTCTCCAAGAGAATCGCATTACAGACACAGTATTGCGGCAAGTTCCAATTGAATGTTATGATACAGCCTGATATAACTTTGGATATATGTTTCCTTGGAGTAATACCATGAAGACTAGAGACTGGAAAATCTGGATACGCCTGACGGCGGCCATTTGGCTGATCCTGGTAGTCAGTTGGGCTGGCGTGATTGCCTGGGAAGGGAAAAAGACCTTTGAAATGGCGATTGAGCAGGCAAAGGATTTTTCCGCCAACATCCATGAAATAACCATGGCAGGGCTTACCGGCATGATGATTACCGGAACGAGCAGCCAGCGCGAAGTTTTTCTTGATCAGATCCAATATCTTTCCATCATCAAGGATTTGGTAGTAGCGCGAAGCGATGCCGTAACCAAGATCTACGGCCCGGACACCAAGGCCATGCGCGAGCTTGATGAAATCGAACAGAAGGTGCTGGAGACCGGAGAGCCGTATGTCGCAGTTGTGAATAACAAGGGACAATACGAACTGCGCGTAGTCAATCCTACTTTGGCTGCCAAGGACTATCTCGGCAAGGATTGCATCATCTGCCACATGGTTCCGGAAAATACCGTGCTCGGCATAGTGAGTATGCGGGTTTCGCTTGATGATGCGAAGAGAGCCGTAGATACCATGCGTTACGAGATTGCCAGCATCGCTTTCCTCGTCTGTCTCCTCTTGCTTGCGAGCATTTATTTCATTACCAACCGGGTTGTCACCCGGCCTCTTGACCATCTGCGCCACCGTTTGACCGAGATCGCGCACGGAGACGCCGACCTGACCCATCGTCTGGAAATCACGGGCGAGGATGAAATCGGCCAGACTTCCGGGGCGTTTAACATAATGATGGAGAATTTCGCCACCCTCGTGCGCCAGGTCAATTCTTCGGCGGCGGATGTATCCAGCAAGGCAAACGAGCTTCTGGAAGGGGCCAATCATGTGCGGAGCGGCTCGCGCATGCAGGATGAAAAATCAGCCAATGCAGCGAGCGTCATAGAAGAGCTTGTCTGTTCCATTGCCTCGGTGGCGCAAAATGTCGAGAATGTTCAGCGCCAGTCGGACGAATCCGGCGCGCACGCCATGACGGGCAATCAACGTCTGGAAGTCCTGCTGGCCGATATGGAAAAGGTCAAAAATACCTTCTCCCAGATGGCGGAAACAGTTAGCGCCTTCGTGCACAGCACCGAGACCATCACCGCCATGACCAGAGAAGTGAAAGACATTGCCGAGCAGACCAATCTTCTGGCGTTGAACGCCGCTATTGAAGCGGCGCGGGCAGGCGAGCACGGGCGCGGTTTTGCGGTGGTTTCCGACGAGGTAAGGAAACTTGCCGAGAAATCCGCGCGGGCGGCGACTACCATTGATGGCGCGACCAGCCAGTTGGAGACGCAATCTGTCGCTGTCAATAAAGCAATCACCGCCAGCATGGGAAATATCACCCACAGCAATGAGTCCGTTCTGGCAGTCGCTGAGATTTTGCGGCATACCAGTGAATCGGTGTTGGGATTGCGCGACAGTCTTGTCCGCATCACCGAGGCGACCGAACAGCAAAATACCGCCTCTGGCGAGGTCAGCGCCAGCATTGAAACCATTGCCGCCATGTCCAGAGAAAACTATGAAGCCATTGATCAGACAGTTGCCACGGTCGAGCATTTGAAACACCTCGCGGATAGCCTGCACAACACGGTCGGGCAGTTCAAGACCTGATTGCCGCAACTCCCGTTATTCCGCATCAGTCTTGTTCGGCTTCTGCCAATCCGGCAGCGCGACCTGAGCGCGCTCTTTCATTATTGTCAGGGATTCGGCGGGCGCGTTCCGGCGTAGCGTTGTGCCCGCGCCGATGGTAGCGCCCTCTCCAACCGTCACCGGCGCGACAAGCTGGCAATCCGAGCCGATGAACGCGCGATCCTGAATGATGGTTGTATGCTTGTTCGCGCCGTCGTAATTGCAGGTTATAACGCCCGCGCCGACATTGACTGCCGCGCCGATTTCAGCATCGCCAAGATAGGAGAGATGATTGGCCTTGCTGCCTTCGCCCAGCCGTGTATTCTTTATCTCGACAAAATTGCCGACATGGGCGCATGACCCGATGACGGTGCCGGGACGAAGACGCGCATAAGGGCCGATTACACTTTCCGCCCCAATTCTCGCGCCGTCAATATGGGTGAAAGCGGCGATTTTCGCCCCCGCTTCAATCAGGGCATTCCTGATGACGCAATAAGGGCCGATAGAAACATTGTCCCCCAAGGCAACTTCTCCTGCAAAGACGCAGCCCACATCAATGCTGACACTCTGCCCGCATACAAGGCTTCCGCGCACATCCAGACGGGCAGGATCAAAAAGATGAACGCCCGCCACGAGCAGGGCATTGGCTTGACGAAGCTGGTAATAGCGCTCAAGCGCCGCTAACTGCGCCTTGTCGTTCGCTCCCTCGGTCTCCTGAAACTCTCCGGGTTGCATCGCGTATACCGGCACTCCGGCTTGATTAGCCGCAGCTACCAAGTCAGTCAGGTAATACTCGCCTTGTGCGTTATCATCCTTCAGTCCCCATAGCCATGTTTTGGCATGGCTCGCAGGAATCAGCATGATGCCGGTATTGATTTCACGAATGCCGCGCTCTATTTCGGTTGCGTCTTTTTCCTCAATAATGGCTTTGATTTTGCCTTCCCCGTCGCGCGCGACGCGCCCATAGCCGCGAGGATTGGCAGCCTCTGCCGTAAGCAAGCCCAAAGATTCCTGATCTCTTTCGCGCACAAGATTTTCCAAGGTTTCCCTGCGAATCAGGGGAACATCGCCATAGAGCACAAGAATGGGGAATCGCTCGTCAAGAGAGGGCAGAGCCTCCTTGACGGCATGTCCTGTTCCCAGTTGCTTATCCTGCAAAACCCAGTCAATATCCTCGCCCGGAATCGCCTGTCGCACGGCCTTGCCCCCATGACCGTAGACGACAACAAGACGGACGGGAGAAAGCTGTCGCGCAGTCTCCACGACATGTTGCAACATGGGCTTACCCGCAATAGGGTTAAGAACCTTGGGCAGCACGGAGTGCATCCTTTTCCCCTGCCCGGCGGCAAGGATGACGACATTACATTGATTCATAAGGCGATTGGCGACATAAGTATGCTGATAACTATGCCATAAAAACAGCTGCTATGGCGATAATCAAATATATAGTTATTTATGGACGGTCGAGGAGCGCGCCTTGCTCCCCTATCCCATTCATGGCTACGTCGTGAGTAACCGCCCTCTCCCGCATCTAATCATAAGTCATTCCCGCGAAGGCGGGAATCCAGACAAACCTTTCCGTTCCTATGGCGTTTCCATAGTGTCCATATGGTAATATCGCTCCTGTCCTGTTCTGGAAAGTTGTTGTTGCCGCCACGCAGTACTGGATTCCCGCCTTCGCGGGAATGACGGTTGGGCAAGCGGGAGAGGGGACAAATCCACCTTTCCCATTCATGTCTATGCTGCAAACGGAATGTGGGAGAAACTGTGCGGGCGACCGGGGACGGCCGCCCCTACGGCGGCGACGCGGCATTGGTTTTAGCCCCCTTTGGGCTTCTCCGCAAGTCAAAGGGGACGCCCCGAAGGAACGGGAGAGGGCAAAGGTTCGAGTTGAACACTTACGCTTCCTGAATCTGCAACCCTTAAACCCTCTCCCCCAGACCCTCTCCCACTCGCGGCGCAGCCACAAGTGGGAGAGGGGAGACAACCCCGCTCCGCCTGCCGTTCTCCCATGCATGGGAAAAAGAGTTCGGCTGTTCCACTTTCACCATCGTTTTCCACAATGTGAAATCCGTGGACGTGTGCGTCGTGCCACGACATGTCCTCAAAATCGTCCGTAGTCCAGCGATACGTCATTGCCGTACAGGAGAAAAAAGCGGGTATCCATGATACCCGCTGTTGTTCAGTCTACAAACCCAACAGGGTCTTGGTATGGTGCGCGATCATCCATTCCTCGTTGGTTGGAATGACCAAGACATCCACGGCGCTGTCCGGCGCACTTATGCGGATGTCACGGCGGGCATTGGCCTCCTGGTCAATCTTGACGCCCATCCAGCCGATCAGGTTGGTAACGCGGCGACGAATTTCCGCCGCGTTTTCGCCGATCCCGCCGGTAAAGACAAAGACATCAAGCCCCCCTGCTGCCGCCGCCAGCGAGCCGGTTTCCCGCGCAATCCGGTAGCAGAAAAGATCCAAAGCCTCCTTTGCCTCCGGTTTGTCGCTGGCAAGCAGGTCGCGCATATCCTGACTGACGCCGGAAACGCCCAGCAAGCCTGATTCCTTATAGAGCAGATTGGTAAGCGCCTTGGCGTCCATACCCTTGTTCTCCATCAGATACAGGAGCACGCCGGGGTCGACGCTGCCACAGCGCGTTCCCATGACCAAGCCTTCCACAGCGGTAAATCCCATTGTGGTGGCGACGCCCTGTCGGCTGACCATTGCCGCCATGCTCGCGCCGTTACCCAAATGGGCAACGACGACCCTGCCATCAGCGCGCTCGGAATGCTCCGGCAGGACGCGGGCAATGTATTCGTATGAAAGGCCATGAAAACCATAGCGCCGCACTCCTTCCTCCGTAATTTGGCGGGGCAGACCAAAAATCTGCGCCTCTTTGGGCTGGGTGCGGTGAAAGGCCGTATCCAGACAACCTACTTGCGGCACATTTGGCATCAAGGCGCGAATGGCTTTGATGCCCGCCAGATTATGCGGCTGATGCAACGGCGCAAGCGTGATGAAATTACTCAGCGCGTCTATGGTATCCGCCTCCAGACGCACAGGCCTGGAAAAGACCTGCCCGCCATGTACGACGCGATGCCCGACCGCTGTTATTTCCCAGTCCGCCGCCTTCACTGTAAACCAGGAAAGCAGATGGTCAAAAGCCTGTTGGTGATTGGGATTGGCTACCGGCAGAGCTTCGTTCGCGATTTTTTCGCCGCCTTCATCCTTGGCGACAAGCTGCGCGCTCGGCGTTCCGATGCCGTCAATCTGCCCGGAAATGACCGGCTTTTCAGCCAATGCGGCGCTCACGAGGGGAAAGAGCGCAAACTTGATTGAAGACGAGCCTGCGTTGATAGTAAGAATGGATTGAGTCATCTGGGTTCTCCCTTAGTTATTTTTGCGGTTGGCGTGCGCGAACATGGCGGCGATGACGCAGGACGCCGTGCGCGTTTCGGCGCTGTCGGCGCGCGAGGTAAGGATGACCGGAACCTTGGCTCCCAGCACCACGCCGGCAGTCAAGGCGAAGGAGAGATATTCCAGTTGCTTGAAGAGCATGTTGCCCGATTCCAGTTCCGGCACAAGGAAAATATCCGCCTGTCCGGCAACGGGAGATTTGATTCCCTTGATCCGGGCGGCTTCGGCGGAAACCGCGTTATCGAAAGCCAGGGGGCCGTCAAGCAAAGCTCCCTTGATTTGCCCGCGATCCGCCATTTTGCAAAGGGCGGCGGCTTCCAGAGTGGAAGGCATTTTGGGATTCACGGTTTCCACAGCGGCGAGAATCGCAACCTTCGGCTCGGGAATGCCAAGCGCGTGCGCAAGATAGATGGCATTCTGGAGAATATCCACCTTCTCTTCCAGAGTCGGCTTGATGTTGACGGCAGCGTCGGTTATCAGCATCGGACGCGGATATGTAGGCACATCCATGACGAACACATGGCTTATGCGGCGCGGCGTGCGTAGATTATTGGCGCGGGAAACTATTGTGCCCATCAATTCGTCCGTATGCAGGGAACCTTTCATCAGGGCTTCCGCCTCGCCCGCGTGAACGAGCTTGACGGCTTCGTCGCAGGCGGCGTGGCTGTCCGGCACATCCACAATCCGGTAATTGGCCAGATTGAAGCCGAATTCACCGGCCAAAGCGCGAATTTGTCCGGCGGGTCCTACCAGAATCGGCTCAATCACGCCTGCTTCCGCAGCCATGATCGGCCCTCGCAAAGATTCCTTGTCGCACGGATAAACGACGGCTACCGGAACCTTGGGCAAATCCCTGACCTTGGCGATCAGGCGATTCAGGCGTTCTTCCTTGCTGGTGATAACAGTTTCTGTCATGGTGTGTCTCCTCTTTTATCAAGTAATGCCGAGCCGCCCCAGCCCTGGGGCGGCTCAACACTAATTAGAGAGCCTTCGGCTCCAACAACTGTTCAGCTCACCTCGCCATGAATGGCAAGAATTGCGCTCAACAAATGTCTAATAATATCACCCAATGATGTTGTAACCACCGTCAATGTGAATGGTGCCGCCAGTTATCGTTTTGGCGATATCGCTGCACAGAAAGGCGGACAACGCGCCGATGTCCTCGATGGAAACCAGCTTATGCAGCGGCGAGCGGGAAATGGCTTGTTCCATCAGTTCGTCAAAAGCCTTGATCCCGGACGCGGCGCGGGTTTTCAGGGGGCCGGGGGAAATCGCGTGCACCCGAATGCCGCGCGGCCCAAGTTCCGCCGCCAGATAACGGGAAACGGACTGAAGCGCGGCCTTGACCGGCCCCATAATGCCATAATTATTGACAACTTCGTCCGCTCCCATGTAACTCATCGTCAACATGCAGCCGCCGTCCTTCATCAGCGGCTCGGCAAGCCTCGCCATTCGCACGAACGAGTGGCAGGAAACGTCCATTGAGCGGAGAAAGCCGTCGCGGCTGGAATCAATGACGCGCCCATGCAGGTCTTCCTTGGGCGCAAAGGCAATGGAGTGAAGGATGAAATCCAGCCGCCCCCATTTTTCCTCAATGATTTTGAACACGGCCTCCATTTCACCCGGCTGCTCCACATCCATTTGCTCAATGATGGAAACTCCCAAAATTTCGGCAAGCGGACGGACGTACTGTTCGGCCTTGGCGTTCATGTAAGTGACCGCAAGGTCTGCGCCGCAAAGCTCAAAGGATTTGGCGCAGCCGTAAGCGATACTCTGGTTATTGGCGACCCCGACGATCAGCCCTTTTTTTCCGTACAGATTAAACACCTATGCCCTCCTTTGGATTAAAGAAGGGCACAGTATAAATTCTTTTTTGCGGCGCAGCAAAAAATCAGAAAAAACTCTCTGAAATTCAGCGTCTGCGTTGTATATCAAGCGTTTTCTTGATTCCGCACTGCATCAACGGTATACCAGAACCGGAATTTTGGAATGGGAAAGCACCTTGTTGGTTTGGCTCCCCAGAAGCAGGCCGCTGATACCCCTGCGACCGTGCGAAGCCATGAAAATCAGATCGCAGCCGCACTCTTCCGCAGTCGCAACGATTGCCTCGTAAGGCACATCGGAAGTTTTGCTGATTGCCTCGCATGGCACGCCCGCCTTGGCGCATTCGGACTTGACGTAATCCAGCACTGCCACCGACTGCTGCTCGGTCATTTCCGCGAATTTTGTCGGCGTAGTCGGATCAACCAACGCCCCTTCGCCGAAATACGTCATCGGATATTCATCCTTGGCAAAAAACGCGGTAATGGAAGCGCCGATTTCCCTGGCAAACTCCACTACCTTTTTCACCATTTCCTCTGAAAGCTGCGAGCCATCGGTCGGCACAAGAATGTGTTTGAACATGGCGTATCTCCTTTGCTAATAAACAGATTCGTTCATGTCGTCGGCCAGGCTTCCCGTGCTTTCCTCCAGAGCGTCAAGCATAATGGCAGCGACATCCTGGAGCGAGCTGTCAGCTTTCCAGGGGGGCGGGGGCAGGTGGCGCAGATAATCCGCCAGGACTGTGGCTTGTTGTTCCGTCAAAGTTACGGTAATTGTGACGTCAGTCATTGTCGTTCTCCCTTTGTATGCCGGGACGAAAATTCGCCCCGGCGCGTCAATTGTACAAAAATCAGGAATGCCACGCTATAACCAGCGGCACAATCAAAAGCGCAACAATGTTGATGATCTTGATTAGCGGGTTGATTGCGGGGCCTGCGGTATCCTTGTAAGGATCGCCTACGGTATCTCCGGTAACTGCCGCCTTGTGGGCCTCGGAACCCTTGCCGCCAAAGTTGCCGTCCTCGATGTACTTCTTCGCGTTATCCCAGGCGCCGCCGCCTGCCGTCATGGAAATAGCCACAAAAATTCCGGTGACGATGGTTCCCATCAGAACGCCGCCCAAAGCCACAGGCCCCAGCAGAAGACCAACGGCGACCGGAACCAGCACCGGGAGCAGCGAGGGGATGATCATTTCCTTGATCGCCGCCTGAGTCAGCATATCCACCGCGCGGGAATAATCCGGTTTGGCAGTTCCTTCCATGATGCCCTTGACTTCCCGGAACTGGCGGCGCACTTCTTCCACCACCGCGCCTGCCGCGCGCCCTACCGCTTCCATCGCCATCGCGCCGAAGAGGTAGGGAATCATGCCGCCTATGAAGAGGCCGATGATGACCATGTGGTCGGAAAGGTCAAAGGCAAAGCTCCTTCCCGCCGCTTCCAGAGCATGGGTATAGTCGGCAAAAAGCACCAGAGCCGCAAGACCGGCGGAGCCGATGGCGTATCCTTTGGTAACTGCCTTGGTCGTATTGCCGACCGCATCCAGAGGATCGGTTACGGCGCGGACGCTATCGGGAAGTTCGGACATTTCCGCAATGCCGCCCGCGTTGTCGGTAATCGGGCCGTAGGCATCCAGCGCAACGATAATTCCGGTCATGGAAAGCATGGAAGTGGCGGCAATGGCGATTCCGTAAAGACCGGCAAGCGTGTAGGCAACGAGAATGGCAAGGCAGACGCAAATCACCGGCCAGGCTGTCGCCTTCATCGAAACGCCAAGACCGGCGATTATGTTAGTGGCGTGTCCAGTCTGGGAAGCCGAAGCGACTTTCTTCACCGGGTCATACTGCGTGCCCGTGTAATACTCGGTAATCCAGACCAAAAGAGCGGTGAGGATGAGACCTACGACTGCCGCGCCGAACAGGGCTGTGGAAGAAAGCGTCTCGCCGTCGGACAGCAGAACGCCCTCGCCCAGAATGCACGTTGTAATCGGGTAGAAGGCCATGATGGCAAGCACGCCCGCGACCGCCAGGCCGCGATAGAGGGCATTCATGATCTTGCCGCCTTCGGCAGCCTTCACGAAGAAGCAGCCTATGATCGAGGCGATGATGGAAACTCCGCCAAGCGCCAACGGATAGATCACCAGCGCGTCACTCGCTTTTGCCATCAGCGCGCCCAGCACCATGGTCGCCACTACCGTGACGGCGTAAGTCTCGAACAGGTCGGCAGCCATGCCGGCGCAATCGCCCACATTGTCCCCCACGTTATCGGCGATGACTGCGGGATTGCGCGGGTCGTCTTCGGGAATTCCGGCTTCCACCTTGCCAACCAAATCCGCGCCCACGTCCGCGCCCTTGGTGAAAATCCCGCCGCCAAGTCGGGCAAAAATTGAAATCAGCGAGCCGCCAAAAGCCAGCCCGACCAATGGATGCACCAGGTCGTATGTAGTAGCGCCCTCGCCTGCCATTGCTTGCAGAATGGCGTAATAACCGGCGACTCCCAGAAGCCCCAGGCCGACGACCAGCATTCCGGTAATTGCGCCCCCGCGAAAAGAAACGGAAAGTGCGGCGGCCAGACCCTGCCTTGCCGCTTCCGCCGTGCGGACATTGGCGCGGACGGAAATGTTCATGCCGATGTACCCGGCCGCGCCGGAGAGCACCGCGCCGATCAGAAAACCAATCGCGGTCGCCCACGGCAGGGCGAAGCCTACGAGAAAGAAAAGCGCGATCCCGACAAATCCAATCGTGATGTATTGCCGGTTAAGATAGGCGGAAGCGCCCTGCTGAATGGCGCGTGCGATTTCCTGCATCCGCTCGTTGCCGGCAGGCAGGGAAAGAATCCATTTGCTGGAAATAGCGCCGTAAAGCACGGCAATAATTGAGCAGACAAGCGCCAGAATGAGACCAAAAGACATACAAACTCCTTGTGCAGAATGAGCGACGGCGTATCGCCGCCGGAAAAGTTAAAAAATCAGAGGGTAAATTCCTTCAACTTCCTTGCCACAGAACTATTTTGCAGGCGGGTATAGTGTGGCAAGCCGTGTGTAAAGGGCGGAAAATCCTCGCCTTCGATAAGGGGGGCAAGGTAGCGGCGACCAGGGTCGGTGATGTGAAAACCGTCCGGCGTTATGAATTCGCGCGGCATCTTCTTCTCCTGATTGGCGACTTCGGAGAGCGGGGCAAAGGTGATTTCCCAGCGATAAGGCACATCGCTTGTCCGGGTGATGGCGGGCATTACCGCGTTTTTTCCGCTTATGGCCGCTTCCACGGCGGCGCGTCCCACGGCGTAAGCATGTTCAACATCGGTTTTGGATGCGATGTGGCGGGCGGAGCGTTGCAGATAATCCGCAAGCGCCCAATGATATTTGTAGCCCAGCCGATCCTTTATCAACTGCGCGATAACCTGCCCTACCCCGCCCAATTGGGCATGTCCGAAGGCATCCTTGCCGCCCATTTCCGCAATCAAACGCCCGGAAGCGTCGGATAATCCTTCAGAAACAGCAATCGCGCAGAATCCATGCGTTTTGACATTTTCGTCGACGCGAAGAAGAAACGGCTCCGGCGCGAACGGAATTTCAGGAAACAGCAGAATGTGCGGCGGCTCGCCCGACTGTTTGGCGGCCAGTCCGCAGGCGGCGGTAATCCAGCCCGCGTGCCGCCCCATGACTTCGAGGACAAAAATTTTCGTCGAGGTGCGCGCCATTGAAGCCACATCCAGTCCGGCCTCAAGCATGGAAGTAGCGACATACTTGGCGACCGAGCCGAATCCGGGAGAACAATCGGTTGCCGCAAGGTCATTATCCACCGTTTTGGGAATGCCTATCGAGATAAGCGGAAAATCAAGACGGCTTGCCAGTTCCGCTACCTTCCAGGCGGTATCCATCGAATCGTTGCCGCCGTTATAAAAAAAGTAGCCGATGTCGTGCGCGCGGAAAACCTCAATCAGCCGTTCGTATTGGGCGCGTTGTTCGTCAAAGGATTTCAGCTTGTAGCGGCAGGAGCCGAAAGCGCCGCCCGGCGTATGTTTCAGACCGGCGATGGCAGCGTCCGATTCCAGGGATGTGTCAATCAGGTCTTCGGTCAGCGCGCCGATGATTCCGTCCCGCCCTGCATACACCTTGCCGATTTTGTCGGGATACCGGCGCGCGGTTTCGATTACCCCGCAGGCGGAAGCGTTGATGACGGCGGTAACTCCGCCGGACTGGGCATAAAATGCGTTCTTTGGTTTCATTTCAAAACTCAGGAAAGCGCGGCGAAAACCCGCGCGGTGACAGTCTCCAGCTCTCCAATGCCGGAAATGTTCCTGACCGAAGGAGCGTTCTTGTCGCCTGTTTGTTCCCATGCCGTATAAAAGGCAACTAACGGCGCGGTCTGCGCGTGATAGACCGCCAGACGGTCTTTTACCGTTTCTGCCCGGTCGTCATCTCGCTGAATCAGGGCTTCGCCGGTAATGTCATCCAGATCGGCAACCTTGGGCGGATTGAATTTCACATGATAATTTCGCCCTGATGCCGGATGCACCCTGCGTCCGGCTATGCGCTCCACGATGTCGGCGTCCGACGCCTCTATTTCCAGCACGAAGTCCAGCGCCACGTCCGCGGCCTTCATCGCTTCCGCTTGCGGAATCGTGCGCGGAAAGCCGTCGAACAGATAACCGTTCGCGCAATCGGGGGCGGTCAGGCGTTGTTTCACCATTCCGATGATGACCTCATCAGAAACCAGCGCGCCTTGATCCATATATTTTTTCGCTTCCAGACCGAGCGGAGTTCCGTTCTTGACCTCGCTACGCAACATATCTCCCGTGGAAATTTTCGGGATGGCAAATTTTTCAGCGATGAATTCCGCCTGGGTTCCCTTGCCCGCGCCTGGCGCGCCCAGCAAGACAATACGCATAGCTACTCCTTCTTCCGGTAGTGCCTTAAAGAAAAACTGGTATTTTAACGTTTATCCGCGATTGCGTCACCCCCTCATGGAATGGCGGCAGTATCTCATTTTGAACATGTGTCGAGGAATCCCCGGCCTTCAGGCCGGGGTGACTCAACATAGTGTGTTTCAGCAGTAGGCGCGGTTTATCGCACGCCCCCTCTGACTTCGCCGCTAGTGGACAAGCGCTTTTGGACTTGCGCGGAGTCAGGCGTTGGTCGCAAGCTGGCCTTTGTTCGTGTGGTGGAGATGGTTGGCAGAGCGTGGTAAGAGCGGTATGCTGCACGGGAAAATTATTTAAAAAGTTGTAGACATATCATGTTGAGATACGTAGACTGCGCCGCTTCTTGATAGTGAGCGAATCTCATGAAAGAATTGTACGCAATACTCATAATTCTTGGTCCGATCACCCTATGGCTGGCGTTGACCTGTCTGGCGCTGGTTTATCTGTTCAGGAGGCTTTGGCTTTGTATCAGAAAAAAACCGGGAGCGGAATGGAACGCCAGAACGATTGCCTTTACGTTCATTGCCTTTGTCGGGGCAGCGGCCTCCTTCTGGTACAGCGGCGGGGTAAAGCTCTACTATGACGCTGAAGTGAACCGCTTGTGCGCCATTGACGGCGGCGTCAAGGTGTATGAAACGGTAGAGCTGCCGCCAGAAAAATACAACGAGTGGGTAAAGAATTTCTACAGGGCTATTCATAGCGAGGATATGCTGGGGCAGGAGTACCAATACAAGGAAGAGATAATCTATTACAGGAATGGTGATCCGAACATAAGAAAAATTCATACTCAAATTTTAAGAAAATCCGACATGAAGCTCTTGGGTGAAGAAACGGTCTATGATCGTGGTGGTGGAGATTTCATATTTGGAGTTGCGTCGGCATCAGTATTTAGGTGTCCTGAGATCACCCAATTTGATGCGCTTGGATTGATGGGCAAGGTATTCACAAACTGAAAGGAACATGACAATGACCACAATTGAAAAATATTTCGCGCAGGCGGAATTGGCTCAAGCAGCGTATGGAACTTACTCCAACGGTACCAGCTGGCTTACCGGCGACGCTGTAAAAATGACCCCTGCCCAAGCTGCCAAGTTTGCCAGCGAGTGGACAGTAGTTAATCAACTGCCTGACACCTTGAGCGGTTTTTCCGGTACGCTGTTCAGAGGCAAAGATGGTCAGTATGCCTTGGCTCTGCGTGGCACGGCAGGAGCTACTGACCTGATGGCTGATGCGGGAGACATATTGTTGGACGGCATTGCGCTTGACCAGATTGTGGACATGGTCAATTATCAGATGCTTTGGAGAATGGCGTCATGATGGGGCTCTTGGTGCTAGCGGCGATGGGATTGTACCTGTTGTTTTCGGTGGTTGCAGTGCTATTGGCGATTCGTTTTGCCAAAAAGCATGGGAAAAGCAATAAACGCTGGGGTTGGGGGGCAGTCTTGGTGATGTATCTGATTCCCTTTTGGGACTGGTTACCTACCGTTGCCGTGCATCAATACTACTGTGCTACTGAATCGGGATTCTGGGTCTACAAGACGCTGGGGCAGTGGAAAGAAGAAAATCCTGGGGAGGTAGAGAAGCTTATATCATACAACAAAAATCCGAGTGGGCATGGGTATGCTATTCTTTGGCCATCGCAGTACGAACTGTATAGTAGCGGTCACAAGAAAATAACTACATACCAAATGAATAGACGCTTTAACAGGGTTACAGAAAAACAAGACATATTAGAAATTTTACCAGTTATGCGAACAGAAGAAACGCTCATCGATATAGAAAAAAACGAGGTAATCGCTCGTTACATTGGTTTTAGCACTGGGCATTCAGTAGCAGGACGTTATGATCCTTCTAACCCATGGAAGGCTTGGCTTCGCTCTTCAAGTTGTCGTGATGGCAAAAAACATGATGCCGAGTCCTGGAAATTTTCTCTTCAATTTAAAGGAACAGAAAACAGTATGGACAAAAAATTGACATACGATCTGGACATGCCATTTCAAGAGGATTAGACGTGTCATTTTTTTACAAGAAACCAGCCTTGGAGAGCGGAAGTGAGCAAGCAATGACTGGCCTTATGCAAAACGAAACATCTATGACCTCTTTTTGTTGGATGACCACTCTCGACTGCCTTTACGGTAGTTGCGGACAATGATGAAACAAGGATAATGACATGATGGGTCTGTATTACTTGGTTGTAATCGCCATATGGATAGCGCTGACCTATCTGATCTTGAGGCTTTGGCGCGGCTCCCGAAAAAAATCGGGCGCGAAATGGGTCTCCACTGATACCATTTTTGCATTTGTTGTCCTTGTCTGGCTGGTCGCTTCCTTCTGGTACGGAGGAGGACGGAAGTATTATTATGATGCCGAAGTGAACCGCCTATGCGCTATTGACGGAGGGGTCAAGGTGTATGAAACGGTAGAGCTGCCGCCAGAAAAATTCAATGAGTGGGGGCAGGTGAATTTCTACGAACCTATGCAAGGCGAAAATGCTTTAGGGTCGGAGTACGTTTATTTAAGAGAGTACCATTACTTTAAAAGAGGAAACCCTGATCTATTCCGCATAGGAACTAAGATTATTCGTCGTTCTGATGAAATGCTCCTTGGAGAATCAGCTGTTTACATACGTAGAGATGGCGATTTCCCTGGTCCTATGCACCCCTCATCGTTCATGTGTCCTGAATCAAGCATTGAGAGAGATGTTCTTCGACAAGTCTTCCAAATTTTCAAGGAGTAATGGCATGAATTCTGTTACTGGTTACTTTTCTCAAGCTGAACTTGCATTGGCCGCTTATGCAAGTCTAAAACCTGGTGTCGACCCGAAACCTGAGTTGGAGCAAGTTAGCATGACCAAAACCCAAGCTGCCAAGTTTGCCAGCGAGTGGACAGTAGTTAATCAACTGCCTGACACCTCGAGCGGTTTTTCCGGTACGCTGTTCAGAGACAAGGATGGTCAGCATGCCTTTGCTCTGCGCGGCACAGCAGGAGCTACTGACCCAAATTTCAAGGAGTAATGGGATGTCGCAGACGGCTCATCTTGCAAGGATAATTGCATGTTAGGACTTATGGTTTTTGGAACTATAACCCTATGGATGGCGCTGAGCTGCCTTATGATGACTTATTTGTTCATGAGGATTTGGCGTGGCATCCGAAACAAACAGGGAACAGGATGGCACGTCAAAACTGCTGTTTTTGGTTTTTTTGTTCTTGCTTGGCTGACAGGTTCTTTCTGGTACAGCGGCGGTCGGAATTATTACTACGACGCTGAAGTAAATCGCCTATGCAATATTGATGGTGGCATCAAAGTGTATGAGATAGTCACACTACCGCCAGAAAAATTCAACGAGTGGGGGCAGGTGAATTTCTACGAACCTACGCAAGGTGAAAACGCCCTTGGGTCGGAATACTCTTACAAATGGGAGCAAACCTATCTCAAGAAGGGCAACCCAAAACTTTACCAATACCATATTGAAGTAGTTCGCCGAGTCGACAGTAAAAAACTTGGCGAAACAACGCTTTATTCAAGGGTCGGTGGCAATTTGCCCTTCATGGGATCTAATTATAGATGTCCGCCCCTATCTGAATCAGGTGAAGGAATGCTTTTCAAACGAATTTTCATCAACTCAACCACACAAAAGGAGTAAATCATGAATATCGAAGCACTTTATTCTCAGGCAGCACTTGCACAGGCAGCATATGCAGAAGACCTCTTCTTCGGGCATCCAGAAGGAAATAAGTTGACTGCAGACGCTTGCAAAATGACCCAAGCCCAAGCCGAAGCCTTTGCCAAAGAATGGCTCGTCATAGACCAATACACCGCTCCTTCTTTTTTGGGAATGACGGGGAGCGGCTTTTCCGCGACGGTATTTCAGAATATTAAAACAAAGGAATAAAATGGGCGGATGTCATGAATGAATTGTTAGCAATACTCATAATCCTTGGCCCGATCACCCTATGGCTGGTGTTGACCTGTCTGGCGCTGGTTTATCTGTTCAGGAGGCTTTGGCTTTGTATCAGAAAAAAACCGGGAGCGGAATGGAACACCAGAACGATTGCTTTTACGTTCATTGCCTTTGTCGGGGTAGCGGCCTCCTTCTGGTACGGCGGCGGGGTAAAGCTCTACTATGACGCTGAAGTGAACCGCTTGTGCGCCATTGACGGCGGTGTCAAGGTGTATGAAACGGTTACGTTGCCGCCAGAGAAATTTAATGAGTGGGGAAATATAGATATATCATCGGTAGGCTGATGAACTGTAATCCCGGCTTCAAGCCAAAGGTATATAGCGCTTTCCGTAAATATAGTGCTTTCTGCAAATAACGAGACGGTTGGGGCGTGCGCTTGATTTGCGGGAGCGACTATAAAAAACGCCCGTGTTTCTTTTCAGAACACGGGCGTTTATGTAGGAGTCTGGCAGTGACCTACTTTCGCGGGCGTGCTGCCCACTATCATTGGCGCTCTCCCGTTTCACTGTCCTGTTCGGGATGGGAAGGAGTGGTTCCAGGAGGCCATGGCCGCCAGACATTGACTGGTTGGTCCGCACGGGATAAAACCCACGCAAACTTAAAAAAACAGCAAGAAGGAAGTGTTGGAAAGGGATTGCGTTTGAACATTGTCGGTTCATAAAAATCTTGCCTGCTCGCAAGTTTTTACAACCTTGCTTTTTTTTTGCAAGTTTGCAAGTTTGTACGAACCTCGCTCTTCGCAAGATTATCTCGCTTGCGTCGCGCAGGATTATTTCATAAACCTTGCGTCGCAAGTTCATTTTACAACCTTGCCTTATGCAAGGTTATGGGATCAAGCCGCACGGGTAATTAGTACCGGTTAGCTTAACGCGTTGCCACGCTTCCACACCCGGCCTATCAACGTCCTGGTCTCGGACGACCCTTCAGGGGGACTGGCTCTATGCCAGCTCATCTTTCGCAGTTATTGAATGCCAGTCTTCGCCCGACAAGCATTCATTTCTACAGAACAAGCATAGAGCCAATCCCCGGGGATATCTCATCTTGAGGCAAGTTTCCCGCTTAGATGCTTTCAGCGGTTATCTCTTCCAAACTTGGCTACCCGGCAATGCGACTGGCGTCACAACCGGTACACCAGAGGTTTGTCTGCTCCGGTCCTCTCGTACTAGGAACAGCCCCTCTCAAATATCCAACGCCCACGGCAGATAGGGACCAAACTGTCTCACGACGTTTTAAACCCAGCTCGCGTACCACTTTAAATGGCGAACAGCCATACCCTTGGGACCGACTACAGCCCCAGGATGTGATGAGCCGACATCGAGGTGCCAAACTCCGCCGTCGATATGAACTCTTGGGCGGAATCAGCCTGTTATCCCCAGAGTACCTTTTATCCGTTGAGCGATGGCCCTTCCATTCAGAACCACCGGATCACTATGACCTGCTTTCGCACCTGCTCGACTTGTACGTCTCGCAGTCAAGCCTCCTTTTGCCATTGCGCTATCAGTACGATGTCCGACCGTACCTAGGAGACCTTCGCACTCCTCCGTTACCTTTTGGGAGGAGACCGCCCCAGTCAAACTGCCTGCCATGCACGGTCCCCGACCCGGATATACGGGCCAAGGTTAGAACCCCAAACAAACCAGGGTGGTATTTCAACGTCGGCTCCGCGAGAACTGGCGTCCACGCTTCAAAGCCTCCCACCTATCCTACACAGATCGGTTCAAAGTCCAATGCAAAGCTACAGTAAAGGTTCATGGGGTCTTTCCGTCTTGCCGCGGGTAGATTGCATCTTCACAACCATTTCAACTTCGCTG